>CXRD01000058.1_pt1 | contig 25127 bp, 26 predicted proteins | sample 591681 | NCBI WGS metagenome assembly CXRD01 (sample SAMEA3491311, study PRJEB9169) | human gut metagenome | biome: ENVO:mammalia-associated habitat; material: ENVO:feces | place: Bangladesh | collected 2010-04-07
CTACCTGCACCAGTTCTCGAAGAAGCAGCCTGATCTCAACTGGGAGAACCCGGCCGTGCGCCGTGCAGTGTACGACATGATGAACTGGTGGCTCGATCGCGGCATCGACGGCTTCCGCATGGACGTCATCACCCTGATCTCCAAGCGCACCGACCCCAACGGCAGGCTCCCCGGCGAGACCGGTTCCGAGCTCCAGGACCTGCCGGTGGGGGAGGAGGGCTACTCCAGCCCGAACCCGTTCTGTGCCGATGGGCCGCGTCAGGACGAGTTCCTCGCCGAGATGCGCCGCGAGGTGTTCGACGGGCGTGACGGCTTCCTCACCGTCGGCGAGGCACCCGGCATCACCGCCGAACGCAACGAGCACATCACCGACCCCGCCAACGGCGAACTCGACATGCTCTTCCTGTTCGAACACATGGGCGTCGACCAAACCCCCGAATCGAAATGGGACGACAAACCATGGACGCCGGCCGACCTTGAAACCAAGCTCGCCGAACAGCAGGACGCCATCGCCCGACACGGCTGGGCCAGCCTGTTCCTCGACAACCACGACCAGCCGCGTGTCGTCTCCCGTTGGGGCGACGACACCAGCAAGACCGGCCGCATCCGCTCCGCCAAGGCGCTCGCGCTGCTGCTGCACATGCACCGCGGCACCCCGTACATCTACCAGGGTGAGGAGCTCGGCATGACCAACGCGCACTTCACCTCGCTCGACCAGTACCGCGACCTCGAATCCATCAACGCCTACCATCAACGCGTCGAGGAAACCGGGATACGGACATCGGAGACCATGATGCGATCCCTCGCCCGATACGGCAGGGACAACGCGCGCACCCCGATGCAATGGGACGACTCCACCTACGCCGGCTTCACCATGCCTGACGCCCCGGTCGAACCCTGGATCGCCGTCAACCCGAACCACACGGAGATCAACGCCGCCGACGAGATCGACGACCCCGACTCCGTGTACTCGTTCCACAAACGGCTCATCGCCCTGCGCCACACCGACCCCGTGGTCGCCGCCGGCGACTACCGACGCGTGGAAACCGGAAACGACCGGATCATCGCCTTCACCAGAACCCTCGACGAGCGAACCATCCTCACCGTCATCAACCTCTCGCCCACACAGGCCGCACCGGCCGGAGAACTGGAAACGATGCCCGACGGCACGATCCTCATCGCCAACACGGACGATCCCGTAGGAAACCTGAAAACCACGGGAACGCTCGGACCATGGGAGGCGTTCGCCATGGAAACCGATTCGGAATAAACCGGACCCAACCGCCGCCGAACCGACAAGAGGGCCCCGCGCCACGCATGAACCAACACCATGCGCGGCACGGGGCCCTCACGCCGTATCACGGCTGTCGGGTCGATACACGACACCGGTCGTGTGACCACTGGGACAGGGGATAAGAGCCAAGGAGACGAATCGCCATAACGATGGATTGGCTGCAATGTATTGGACGGTCTCGTGCGGGACAGGGCAACGAAGGAGTTGATCATCACGGCCGATCAGAATCATCCGCGTCATTACGAGGAGGAGTCCAAGCGGTAAACCGTGCAGTCGTACGAGAACGGCAAGCTGTCGTCGCGGATCAGGGAGGAGTACGGCATCCCGCGCTCCACGCTGCAGCGTTGGGTGCAGGGGATACGCAACAGCGGATCAACCAGGGGATAACGTCCTATAAGAAATCGATATATCGAATCTGCCTTCCTTGGCTGTTCCATTAGGTAATAATGTTTCTTATCGAAAAGTGAACATTAACAGGAGAGAAGATTCATGGTTCGATGGAAGAAGATAGCCGCGATTCTGGCACCAGTCCTGCTGCTTTCGGCATGCGGCAGCACCCAGTCGGCATCATCCGCCAACGATTCGTCAACGGGTCCAAACGCTGTCATCAGCGTAAACGGCACCGAACCGCAGGTTTCCTTGGTGCCGATGAACACCGGTGAAGTCGGCGGAGACCGCATACTCAGCGCCATCCTCGCTGGTCTGGTCGCTTATGACCCGTCCGGCAAGCCGGTGAATGAAGTGGCCGAAAGCATCACACCGAATTCGGACGCAACCCAGTTCACAGTGAAGATCAAGGACGGTTGGAAGTTCACGGATGGCACGCCGGTCACGTCGGAGTCGTTCACCAAGGCCTGGAGCTATGCGGCGAACGTGACCAACGCCCAGCTGAACTCCTCGTACTTCTCCATCGTCAAGGGATACGACGAACTGCAGAAGGAAGGCACGCCCTCAGACGCTCAGCTGTCAGGACTGGTCGTCAAGGATGACCACACGTTCCAGATCAATCTGAACGCGCCGGACTCCGCACTGCCCAGCCAATTGGGTTCCGTCAGCTTCCTGCCAGTTCCGGAAGCATTCTATAAGGATCCTAAAGCGTATGGCGAGAAGCCGATTGGCAACGGTGCCTATAAGCTCGTTTCCTGGAAGCATGGACAGGGCGCGAAGGTCATTCGTAACGACGATTACAAGGGCAACTTCCCCGCGAAGAACGGTGGCATCGACTTCCGGTTCTATACGACCTTGGACTCGGCATACGCTGATGTTCAGGCCGGTAACCTCGATCTTCTGGATCAGATTCCCGCCACCTCCTACTCTTCCTATCAGAAGAATAAGAATGTGAAAGTGTTCACCGCGGCCGGTTCCCAGACGCAGGGCATCAGCATTCCCGAACGCCTGAAGCATTTCAGCGGGGAGGAAGGCATACTTCGCCGTCAGGCCATCAGCCTGTCCATCGATCGAGACCTGATCATCAAGAAGCTCTTCTATGGCACCCGTGTCAAGGCAGTTGATTATTCGGCGCCTTCCATCACCGGATACACCGATAATCTGAAGAACAAGACCATCCTCGAATACAATCCACAGAAGGGGAAGGAACTCTGGAAGAAGGCGGATGCCATCTCCCCGTGGGATGGAACATTGAGCATCGCCTACAACGCCGATTCCAGTGACAAGCAGTGGATTGAAGCCGTCTTGCATCAGTTGCAGGACAATCTGGGTGTCGATGTGCAGCCGCAGTCATATCCGACAAAGAAGGAGCTGCGCACCGCCGCCGTCGACAAGACTTTGCCCACTCCATACCAGTCGGGTTGGGCCCCGGACTATCCGAACATCGAAAACTATCTGACGTTGCGCTTCAGCTCCGATGGCGGATACAACGAATACGACTACCACAATGACAATGTCGACAAAATTCTCGCCGAAGGTTCCGCGGCCCCCACGACCGATGATGCCAACGCCAAGTATCAGGAAGCCGAAGAGATTCTGCTGAACGATTTGCCACAGATTCCGTTGTGGTATCAGAACATCACGGCAGTTGGTTCCAAGGACATTAAGAAAGCTGCGTTCACCTATAACAACTATCCGATGTATGCTGATTTGGAGAAATGATATGCCCACCGTCTATCTGGCAGGGGGATGCTATTGGGGCGTCCAGACCTACTATGACCGGGTGCAAGGTGTGACAAGCACAGTCGCGGGATTCGCACAATCGAGAATCCCGCGACCCACAGGGGAGCAGATTGCTTCCGGTGAAGCTGGCGCCGTGGAGACTGTGGCCGTCGCCTACGATTCGCAGCAGGTCTCACTGCAAACACTGGCTAGATTGCATGCCCTGCTCATTCAGGAGACTCCGGCCGATGAAAAAACACCCATTTCAGAGCATGCTGGTTTCTATTGGACTGATTCAGAACAGAGGGATGTATTCGAAGCCGCCATTCGTGAGCGAAACCTTGCTGATGTGACCATCGAACGGCTCACTCGATTTGAGGAGTCTTCCGAGGAACAACAGCACTATCTCGCATCCCATCCGGGAGCCGAATGCCATATACCGCTCGCCTTACTGAATGAGGTCGGGAAATACCAGAAGGAGCTCTCGATTTAGAGCAGTGTCACTGCAGTCAAATCGCTTGTGTCCATCGCGGCCCTACAACGATTAGTTATTGATGAGGGTACGGCCAAGGTGTAGTCGACTGCATGGGACATGGAAATGCTGAAAAACGGCTCTTCGGGTGTTTGTGTGGGTGTGGAGTGGAGCCGCTGGTCGTCGGACCGCCACACGTAGTCGTTGAGGTCGCGCCTCAGCTGCTCGATCGTGGTGCAGTGGTTCCGGTACGCGAGCTCCTTCTTCGGCGGCCTGTTCGTGTTCGCGCATGATGTTGCCGATGCGTCTGCTGGACGCGGTGACGCCCCTCCTTTCCGGGGCGGCCTTGATCTTCCTGGCGCCGTAGCGTTCGCGGCCGTCGCGCCAGGCCGCGCGCACGTCGCCGGCGATTGGATCCGCACGCTCCGTCTCGGGATGCTCGATCATCCAGTAGTAGGCGGAGCGGGGAACGCCCGGTATCCCGCACTGCGTCGATATCGGGCAGCGGGCGGCGTTGGCCCGTATCACGCCTGCCTTCGCGCGAATACCGGCGCCGCTTGTTCTGAAACGTCCACCTCCATCTCCTTCTCATACCCGGGAACACCCTTAAGGGATGCGGCGGCTGTGCTTCAGCTGTACACTGGCAGCAGATGTGCCGAAAAACGGCTGTTGCCGAAAAGTCCGCCAATGGCGACGAACGAGGGAAGAAGGGCCCGTGGCGCGAGCCATTATCGAAGTGAGAAACCTGCGCAAAGAGTATCCGGTCGAGGATGAGACCGTGGTGGCGCTTGACCGCGTTACTTTGGCGATTCCGCAAGGACAGATTTGCTGTATCTTCGGCGAGTCCGGTTCCGGCAAGTCCACGCTACTCAACCAACTCGCCGGTATGGAGAAGCCCACGCGCGGCGGGGTGCGAATCGGCGGGGTGCCGGTCAGCAAGCTCAATGAGCGTGAACTTGCGGCATTTCGGCAGAAGCACATCGGTTTTGTGTTTCAGTCGTACAACCTGTTGCCCAATTTGACGGCGCTGGAAAATGTGGCGATGCCGTTGATGTTCCGCGGAGTGCCAAAGGAACGTCGTGACCGCGTGGCTCGCAGTGTGCTCAAACGAGTCGGGCTCGGGCATCGACTCGGCCATTATCCGAGGCAGATGTCCGGCGGACAGCAGCAGCGTGTTGGCATTGCCCGTGCATTCGTGACCAAGCCTGAAGTGGTATTCGCCGATGAACCCACCGGCAATCTCGATTCCAAGACCAAGACCGAAGTCATGACCATGATCTGTTCCTTCGCTCGCGACTTCAACCAGACCATCGTGTTGGTCACCCATGACCCGCAGATGGCCGCCTACGCCGATCGCATCGTCACGCTGCTTGATGGACGTATCGTCAGCGACCAGATCAACCAAGGCGTCACTGTTCAATCGATTTCAGCTCAGTCCATTCAGTCGGCTCAATCCGACCAGTTCGTTCAATCCGTTCAACCTACTGCAGTGCCGTCTGCATCCGTGCCGTCCGTACAAACCGTCTAAGGAGATGCCCGATGAAACACCTCACCACACGTATGCTTGCCATCATCGTTGCCCTGCTTGCCTCGCTATCCATGATGCTCGCCATCGTTTCCCTGCCTCATCTGGCATACGCCGTAGGCGCGGATGACGGCAGCGCGCAGGGGCCGATCAGAGCGTGGCTCCCACGCCGGTGTCCGGGCCGGTGCCGAACATCATCGTCACCAACTTCACCTACGGCGGCGATTCCGTGGCCGCCGGTGCCAAATTCGACTTGAACTTCACCTTCCAGAACATGGGTCAGGTGGCCGTCGCGAACATGGTGGTCACGGTGGACGGCGGCGAAAGCTTCGCCATTGCGGGCGGCACGAACACCTTCTATTTCGATGCGCTGTGGGCCGGCTATTCGTTGAGCCAGACTGTGCCGATGCAGGCGCTTGCCTCGGCCAAAAGCGGTGCCCAGCCGGTGACTGTCAGTTTCAGGTATGAATATCTGGACTCCGGCGCACGCTCCTCGAATCAGTCCGACGTGAAGATAGCCGTGCCAATCAGCCAGCCCGATCGCTTCGAGGTTGGCGATCCGGTGCCGTCAGACCAGATTGTGGCCGGTCAGGAGACCACGGTCACGCTGGAATATGTGAACAAGGGCAAGGGCGACATCGCCAACGTTGAGGCCACGATGGAGGGAGAGGGTTTTGACGCGACGATGAAGACCCAGTATGTGGGCAATGTGGCTTCCGGGGCCACCGGCTCTATTGGCTATGCCTTCACTCCCACCGCTTCCGGTGAACTCAACGCCACACTCAAAGTGTCCTATGAGGATTCCGATGGACAGAGCAAAACCAAAGAGTTCCCAGTCAAACTCTCGGTGGCTGATGCGGCGCCGATGGATGATCCAAGCAGGGTCGATTCCGATATGAATCAGAATGCCAGCCAGGGTTTGCCATGGTGGGTATGGGCGGCAGCGGCAGCCGTTGCGGTTGCGGTAATCGTAGGTATCGTTCTGCTGGTGCGTCGCCATCGCAAGAAGAAAGCCAAGAGCGAGATTGATGAAGAGTGGGATGACTGGGCTGGCGGCAATGCCGACGGCAAATTAGACACTCAGTCCGGCGGCGATATTGCAAGCGGCAAGACTGTGGGCGATGCTGCGGATAGCACCACCGCGAATAACGCCACTGCAAGCGGCGACGCAACAAGTACGTCCGCAATCAGCCCGTCCACCGATGCCACGCCGACCACGGTGATCGAGCCGGTGAACGCCGCCGCCGAGCCGAACCAGATTGTGCCCGATGACTCGGGCCAATCTGACGGTTCCGTTCAAACAGTCTGAAAGTTCCGGCCATGCGATTCAGCGACATTCTGCGACTGTGCAGACAGAACCTATGGCGGCGTAAATCCCGCACAATACTGACCGTGCTGGGCGTCATCGTCGGATGCTGCTCGATTGTGCTCATGATCTCCCTCGGGCAGGGCATCAACGAGCAGAATGAAAAAATGCTCAAATCGATGGGCGACCTATCCATCGTCACCGTCTACACCAGTGGCGGCTATGCCGGGCCGATGGGCGGCGGGAACGGATCATCGTCGGCATCCAGCGATGCCAAGCTCGATGACAAAGCGCTCGAATCGTTCCGCTCGATGAGCGGCGTATCCGGCGTGACTCCGATAATGAACTTCCCCTACAACGTCACGGCCAAGGCCGGCGCAGGTGGACGGTACATCTACGATCACGTGCAGATCATGGGCATCGATATGAGCCAGTTCGAACAGATGGGCTACAAAATGGTCGATGGCAGCAAGCCAACCACCAAAGACCAGGTTCTTGCCGGTGAATGGTTTGCTTACGGGTTCATGGACACGTTGAAAAACGGTGAGATGCGTACCGGCACCCGTGGCAGCGGCTATTCGTCTTGCACATTCAATTCGGCCACCGGCGAATGCGAGCCGGATCAGGATGAGGACCCGTTCTTCGACCCGCTCACCACGCAAATCAGCCTGACTACCGGAACCAACTATCAGGGCGACCCATATGTGCAGAACATGTACGGCGGGGGAGGCGGAACGACTGTTGGAAGCGACCAATCCGACAACGTCACCATCGATCTGCGTGCGTCCGGCATTATCGGCGGCGATTACAACAAGGGATATGCCACGGCGGACGGTCTGGTCATGGATTTGCAGGTGCTCAAGGATTTGCGCGCCAAAGTCGATCCGGCCGCCGCCAAAAAAACCGTCACCTACGATCAGGTGTTGGTCAAGGCTGCGGATCTTTCCTCCGTGCCCGAAGTGGAATCGCAGATTAAGGCGCTTGGCTACGAGACTTCGTCCTATGAGGACATGCGCAAGTCGTTGGAGGAGCAGTCGCGAGCGATTCAGCTGATTCTGGGCGGCATCGGCGCGGTCTCTCTGTTGGTGGCGGCCATCGGCATCGCCAATACGATGGTCATGTCCGTGACCGAGCGCACGCGCGAGATCGGCATTATGAAGGCGCTCGGCTGCTACGTGCGTGATATCCGCGTCATGTTTTTGACTGAAGCCGGCGCAATCGGATTCTTTGGCGGATTGATCGGATGCATGCTGAGTGGATTGATATCGTTGGGCATCAATGTGGCCGGCAGGATGTATGCGGGCGGCATGGTCGGCAGCTCAAACGGAAGTTCCGGCGATGGTGCTGGTGGCACATCCATATGGATGATTATGTGGCAGGCATTGGTCGGAGGTGAGGACGTGACCCGCTATTCGGTGATTCCGTGGTGGCTGTTCCTGTTTGCAGTGCTGTTCTCCACGCTAATCGGCCTGCTGTTCGGCTTCGGTCCGGCCAACAAAGCCGTCAAAATCCCGGCCCTGGATGCCATCAAAAACAACGAGTGATCGCCTCTGTCACCTGCTCCACCGTCAGTCCATAACGTTCGTTCAGTTCGCCCAGCGGCACGCGGTCGGTAAATTCCTTGGCTGCGCCGAAGTTCAGCACACGAGGATTACGGCTGCCGTCCGAGACTTGATGATTCGCATAGTATGCGGTCACCTTCTCACCCCAGCCGCCTTCCAGCTGCCCGTCTTCAAGCGTGACGACCAGCTCGTGGCCGTCACGCAACGATTCCAGCGCATCCGCATCCAACGACGTGCACTGGCGCGGATCGATGACCGTTGCCTTCATGCTATGTTCGGCGGTCAACGCGGCAGCCACCTGCTCCGCAAGCGGATATGCGTTGCCCAATCCGGCGATCGCAACCCGCGAACCAGTCTGATTAATACGCCAAGCCAAGGGGTCGCTCCCGCTGGTGGGCTGAGCCGTTACACCAGCAACTCGGTGTGCTGCGGATTCGCTCCCGCTGTCGGGAGCTGTCGACACAGTCGACTGAGGGTGGCCAACCTGAACCCGTCCACCCGTCACCGGCAACAAACTCGGCTCCCGTTCCGCAGCCAGAATCGCCTCACCCGGCACCCGAATCATCACCGGCCCATCGGAAGCTCCATCGGCTCCAGCCGGCAGCGTCGCCCATGCCAAATCGGCCAGATACTCATCTGCCGAAGTAGGCACCAGCATCGTGATGCCAGGAATATTGGCGAACATCGCCACGTCATACGCGCCGGAATGCGTGTTATCGGAACCGGATAGGCCGCCTAGGAAATCAAGCACCGTCACCCGAGACCGGTTCAGGCTCATCTCCTGGAAGAACTGGTCATAGGCGCGTTGGAAGAATGAGGCCGTAGTGGCCACCACTGGTGTGCCGCCAGCCCGTGCGATGCCAGCTGCGAAAGCCACGGCATGCGATTCGGTGATGCCCGTATCCACATAATGCGAGCCTGCGCGTTCGCGGAATTCATGGGTGATGCCGTTCGACCCTGGCGTGGCGGGGGAGATGACCACCAATCCCGGTTCGCTGGCAAATCGCGGTTCGAGCGCGGCCATTGCCATCTTGCCATAATATTTGCGCGGATCATCAGGCTTGCCGATGGCGGAATCCGGGTTCTGCCAATGGGAGGCTTCGCACTGACCCTCATGCGGTTCATGGTCGGACAGATTACAATGATCCGAATGCCACGGTTCACGGTGCGATAGATTGCTGGACGGGTGGATTCCGTTGGCGGAGCTGGTGGGCCCGCCGTCGTAGCCGGCACCCTTCAACGTGTGGATATGCACCACAACAGGGTGGTCGATATTGCGTACTTCCTCAAATGCCGCTACCAGCGCATCCACATCATTGCCATGCTCCACATAACGGTAATCCAGTCCGAATGCGTTGAATAGGTTCGGTTGTGCAGTGCCGCCCGAGGCGCGCAACCGGGCGAGTGTCCCGTACATGCCGCCGAAATCACCAGCGATCGACATCTCATTGTCGTTGAGAATAATAATGAGATTGCCGCCTTGCTCAGCGGCGTTATTCAAGCCTTCAAATGCCACGCCCGAGCTTAGCGAACCATCGCCGATAACGGCAACTACATTGCCGATGCCGCTATCGGGCCCCTCCATATTGCGGGTTTTCGCCAATCCACAGGCCAATGAAATTGAGGTACCGGTATGCCCCAGCACGAACTGGTCATGGTCGCTCTCGTCCGGGTTCGTGAATCCGGTCACGTCGCCGAATCGGTTTGTGTCCAGATAGGCGGCAGCGCGGCCGGTGAGCATTTTATGCACGTAACTTTGGTGGGAGACGTCGAACACAATGCGGTCATGCGGTGAATCAAACACGCGATGCAGTGCGACGGTGGCTTCCACCATGCCCAGATTGGAGCCTATATGCCCGCCGTGAATATGGCCGTAATGCAGTAGGGTGGAGCGAATTTCGCGACATAGCTCATTCAGTGTATTGGGGGAGAGTGCTTTGACGTCGGCAGGGCTGGTAATGCGACGCAGCAGGGTGACATCGGCGAGATTGCCTGAGTCGGTGGAATGAGTGTTGTCGATTGCGCCGCTGGCATCGTGTGCACTGATTCCGTTTCCCGGCATGCTATGCATATCCTCGAATCTCCCTCCACAATTCATACCGAAATCGACATGCTAGCGCTGCGCAGGCGGCAACGTGCGCGGATGAGGGCAATACCCTCAACATCTCCGTAAATACTGCAAATACTGCGGCGATGAGGAGGGATAGCAGATTTGATACAGCATGCAGCATGGATGGGCGGTGTTCACAGAGTGTTGTGTGGGAAAATAAAGGAGGTAATTTGCCGGACCTTGTGGTGACCGGCCGATCTTCAAGGAGCGTGCAATGAAGGCCGTATATGCGTCTGCCGTCAATCATGATGACCCGTTATCCGTGCTGGCGGTGGGAGACCAGCCCGAGCCGCAGAGCCGGCCATTCTGGTCGACCGTCTCGGTACGTGCCGTAACCGTGAATCATCATGATGTCTGGTCTCTGCAGGGCGTGGGGTTGTCGGCCGAACAGACGCCGATGATCCTGGGCACCGATGCCGTGGGCATTCTGGACGAGGACATTCCCGGCAAGCATGGGCTGAAGGCCGGTAGAGAGGTAGTGCTGTACACGTTCGTCGGTACTGATGGTGCCGGTGTGGCTCCGGGGGAGCGTCGCACGATTCTTTCGGAGAAGTATCCCGGTACCATGGCCGAGAAAACCGCCGTACCTTCCGCCAATGTGTTTGCCAAGCCGTCCAATCTCACCGAGATTGAGGCTGCGGCATTGGGCACCAGCTGGCTGACCGCATATTCATTGCTGTTCGACGCGGCCGGTGTGAAGCCTGGCGACTCCGTGCTGATTCAAGGCGCCGGCGGCGGCGTATCCACCGCGGCGATTCAGCTTGCGCAGGCAGCCGGCCTTGAGGTGTTCGTCACCTCACGTGAAGCGGACAAGCGAGCCAAGGCGTTGAAGCTCGGCGCTCATGCCGCATTTGAGATTGGTGCCCGCCTGCCCGGCAAGGTGGACGCGGTGATTGAATCTGTAGGAGCGGCCACATGGAGTCATTCGATGAAATCCGTACGACCAGGCGGCACCATTGCCATCTGCGGCGCTACCACTGGAGATCAGCCTGGCGCTGAGCTGACCCGTTTGTTCTTCCAGGATATCCGCGTGCAGGGCAGCACCATGGGTTCGCGTGAGGATTTTGCTCGTTTGCTGCGCTTTGTGGAACGTGCCAATCTGCATCCGGCGATTGATTCCGTATTCTCCGGTCTGGATGCCGCTCCTGAGGCTTTTGCCAAGATGATAGAAGGCAATGTGTTCGGCAAAATCGCCATTGAGCTGTAAGGCATGTCGAAGTAAGCGCCCGGGCGTACAGTGGACGTATTCTCAATAACTAGGGAGTAAATGATAATGGCAAATGAATCCAAGCCCGAAGTCGCAGTGGTCATGGGATCGGCCAGCGACTGGGAGACCATGAAGCGCGCCTGCGATATTCTCGACCAGTTCGGCGTCGCCTACCACAAGCAGGTCATCTCCGCGCACCGCACGCCCGAGCTCATGGCCGAGTTCGCGCACAACGCCCGCGCCAATGGCCTGAAGGTCATTATCGCCGGTGCCGGCGGTGCCGCCCACCTGCCGGGCATGATCGCCGCGCAGACCACACTGCCCGTAATCGGCGTGCCCGTGCGCTCCCACGCCCTGTCCGGCTGGGATTCACTGCTGTCCATCGTGCAGATGCCCGGCGGCATTCCGGTAGCCACCACCGCCGTCGGCAACTCCGGTGCCACCAACGCCGGCCTGCTCGCCGTGCAGATGCTCTCCGCCTTCGAGCCCGAACTGGCCGACAAGCTTGAGGATTACCGTAACGAAATGAAAGAAAAGGTGGCTGAATCCAATGCCCAGCTTGTCTGAGGAAACCGGCGGCCGCGTCTCCATGCTGATGCCGGGATCGACCATCGGCATCATCGGCGGCGGCCAGCTCGGCCGCATGATGGCTTTGTCCGCCCGCTACATGGGCTTCCGCGTCGGCGTGCTTGACCCGACGCCGAACTGCCCGACCGGTCAGGTGGCCGACTTCCAGATCACCGCCGAATACGATGATAAAACCGCCATCCATGATCTGGCCGTGCAGTCCGACGTGCTCACCTACGAGTTCGAGAACGTGGACGCCGATGCCATCGACGAGGTGCGCGGCATCACCGCCACCCCGCAGGGCACTGACTTGCTGCGCGTGACCCAGCACCGCGTGCACGAGAAGCAGTTCATCAACGACCACGGCACCGCCACCGCACCGTGGCGCGCTGTCAACAACTTCGATGAGCTTGACGCCGCATTGGATGATATTCATTATCCGGCCGTGCTGAAGACCGTGTCCGGCGGCTACGACGGCCACGGTCAGCTCGTGCTGCGTTCCGACGCCGACTTGGAGAAGATCCGCTCCCGTTCCGACCGTGGTGGCGGCTTCCCGCCGAGCATCCTGGAAGGCTTCGTCGACTTCGCATTCGAGGCTTCGATCCTGGTCTCCGGCAACGGCAAGGACTTCGTCACCTTCCCCATCGTGCGTAACGAGCACCGCAACAACATCCTGCACATGACCATCGCCCCCGCCGAAGTGTCCGAACATGTGGCTCGCGAAGCGCATGAACTGGCGATTCGCTTGGCCAAGGGCTTCGAACTGGCTGGCACGCTGGCCATCGAACTGTTCATCACCAAGGACGATCAGGTCATCGTCAACGAGCTCGCCCCGCGCCCGCACAACTCTGGCCACTACACCATCGAGACCTGCTCGATGGACCAGTTCGACGCCCACATCCGCGGCATCGCCGGCTGGCCCATGCCCAAGCCCAAGCTGCTCTCGCCGGCCGTGATGGTCAACGTACTCGGCCAGCATGTGGAGCCGACGCGCGCGCTGATCGCCACCCACCCGGAGTGGAATGTGCACGACTACGGCAAGGCCGAAGTGCGCCACGACCGCAAGATGGGCCACATCACCGTGCTCACCGACAACCCTGATGCCACGGTTGCTGACCTTGAGGCCACCGGCTGCTGGGACGACCTGAAAAAGAAGGCGTGACCTTATCGATGGTTGAACATATCGAACGCCAGACCAAGCAGAAGGACGCGATTCGCGCCGCCTTGGCCGACTGTGAGGAGTTCATCTCCGCTCAGGACCTGCACCGCAGGCTGGAGGACGAAGGCTCGAAAATCGGCTTGGCCACCGTGTACCGCCAGCTCAACGCCTTGGCCGATGCCGGTGCCGCCGACACGATCCGCCTGGACGGCCAGCAGCTGTTCCGCCTATGCGGCGACGACGGACATCACCACCACTTGGTGTGCAAGCGGTGCGGCAAAACCGTGGAAATCGACCCGCCCAGCGAGGCTTGGCTGCGCAAAGTGGCCGACGGCCACGGCTTCACCGTCGAATCCCACACCCTGGAGGTCTTCGGACTATGCCCTGATTGCCAAAAGGAGCAGAAAGCGCAGAAGGCTCAGAAAGCAGTGAGCGAATAATTGAATGGGATCGGCTTCAAAGCCGATCCCATTTGTTATTCCGCTGCTATTCCACCGACTTCAGGGCGCCGAGCATGTCGACCGTCTTCAACCGCCGGTAGACCAGCACGCCGAGTCCGCCGAGCACCTTGATGGTCGGCAGTTCGCGGATACGTTCGGAGACGTTGAGATTCGTCAGATTGTAGAGGATCACCACGGCCAGCAGCTCAGCCGCGAGAATCAGCACTTCCATGATCTGATCCGGCAAGTCGACGATTGTGGCCACCTGTTTCTTCGAAGTCGTGTTCTGCACAATGCCCTTCGCGCCGTCCAACTTTATGAGCTTGGCGCTACGCGACTCCACATTGGAGGTCTCATGGTTCTTGAGCCTCACCATATAGGCGTTCGACTGGTACTGTTCGCCGAACACGTGCTTATAGCCACCCGAAGTCATGAACATGAAATGCCCGATATGCATTTCGGTGATGCCGTCCACGCGCACCTTGCGCTCGGTGCCGCTCGAATCGGTGACGGTAATCGTGTCGCCTACCTTGGCGTCCATCATCTCCGCCATACGTTCGGAGATGATCGCACCACGGTCGGTGAGCACCTGCGGCTTGTGCCCGGTGCGCGAACGCAGGGTGATGTAGTCGCCGAAATTGTAGGCGTCATCAGTGGCGATCAGGGTAATCGACTGTTTGTCGTTCTCCGTGCCGGCCACTTTCGACATCTCCTCGTAGTAGATCGGCGCGGACTCGGAGACGGCCCCGCCCTTCATCGCCTTGGCCACTTCGGCGCGCTGCGAATAATGTTTTCGTCAGCTTTGGTCAGGCCATAATCGCTGATGACGGTTATGTCAGCGAGATTGTTCTGATTAAAGAAGTCGGTGCCGGTCATTTGCATGTCCGGGCCGGTGACGAACAGGCCTACGAGCGCAAAGGAGCCAAGCGTCATCAGGCTCACGATGGAGGCGAATCGACCCTTGGATTTTGCCATGGTGACGCGGATGTCTTTCCATAGCATGCGCTTATGGAATGACCCGTTGCGTCGGCGGTTGCGCTTGGCCTTGTGCGCGTGGGGCGTTCTGCCGGGCGCGGTATAGGAGTCGTTTGCTGAATTTGCGGCGGAATCGGCTGCGGAGTCGGTCGCGGGCGTAAGGTTGGTCGTTTCGGTGAAATCGTTGAGATCGGTCATACTGCTTACCACTCCAGATCCTTGATATCCATCGGGTGCTCGTTCACTTCGATCGATTTGACGCGCGCGTCATGCATGTGGATCACGCGGTCGGCAATCGGCGCGATGGCGGAATTGTGCGTCACAATGACCACGGTCGCACCCTTCTTACGGCTCTGATCCTGCAGAATCTGCAGCACCTGCTTGCCGGTGTTGTAGTCCAGAGCGCCAGTCGGCTCGTCGCACAGCAGAATCTTCGGGTTCGTGGCCACCGCTCGGGCGATGGCCACGCGCCGCTGTCCGCCGCCCGAAAGCTGCGCGGGGAAGTTGTTGATACGGTCCTGAAGCCCCACGTCGATAAGCGCTTGGGTCGGTTCCTGCGCGTCTTTCATGATTTCGGAGGCGAGCTCCACGTTCTCCTTGGCCGTGAGGTTGGCCACCAGATTGTAGAACTGGAACACGAAGCCGAGGCGTTGCGCTATGTCAAGCGTGAGTATGCGTTCTTCGACGCACTGTCCCGTTCGGGCAACGATATGCAGATGTATGACCGGGTCAAGGATGTGTTGAAGCAGATGCTGCTTGGGCAGGCGGCCCGTGTGGGTGCCGAGCTGAGCTACAGCGGCATTCCGCACGACTATGCGCTGGAAATTCTGGTCTCCGCCGTCTCATCGATTATCTGGCTATGGATCCGGCGCGGCTGCAAGGAGGCACCCGAGCAAATCTGCGCCATCATCGAGAAAAACAAAACCACCGCGCCCGTATACATCATACGGTAAGCGCGGTGGTTCGTGTCGGAATTTGGCCCCCTCCCTGAGAGGGGTCAATATAAAGGCAGAGCCCCCGCGTACCTTTCGTTGTAACGCGGGATTTCTGCCGATATGGGGCGAGTCATGGCGCAGCGCAGTGCTTTCCATTTCGGGAGACGCATCATTTACTGCCAGTAGAAGTAGCCGGTCGGGGCGGCTGCGGCTTTGCTGGCCGACCGGACCTGCAGTATCAGGCCTTGGCGCTCGTGGCCGGCGGAGCCGTAGGCGCCCTGCTTGATGACGGCGTCGACGGTGACCCAGTCGTGATTGTGCGGGGTGCCGGCCTTGCCGGAGCTGGCTATGAACCCGAATGGGGTCATGTCGAGAATGCAGCAGGACATGAACTGGCGGGACAGCTCGAACTCGTCCGCGTCGAACGTACGCGACTTGCTCACAAACCCGGTGACCTGCACATAGTAACCGACGTAACGCTGCGGATTATGGTCGATCTGCTCGAACCATGAGCCGAATTCGTCGTCGCTGATGGTCAGGGTCTTGTTCGCCGTGTCGAGTCCGTGCAGCTGCGAGGAGCCATCAGGCTTGTGCGAGCTGCGGGGAATGACGATAGCGCGGCCACCGGCGTACTCGTCGAAGCCGCCGCTGCCGCTGCTGGGCTGGAACGGCACGGCGATCAGCAGCGCCGGAATAATCAAGGCGATCAGGAACCGTAAAACCGAACGCTCCGTGGCATGGAACAGTCCGAGCCATGCTGCGGTCGCCAGCACGAACAGCAGTACCGCACCGATGATGAGATACGGCAGCGAACGCGGCGTGGTCAGCGTGGTGTATGATCCGCCCACCGCTGCATAGGCGATGGCCGCGCCCAGCGCCGCGAAACACAGCGCCTCCACGCGGTCGGGGAGTGTGACTTTGCGTTTCATGGCTACGCTCCCATCACCAGATGGGCGGCAATCGCGGCGAGGAAGCAGGCCGCCGCCACGGTCGCGATGAACCGGATGATGAACCGTGGCCGGCATTCCGTGGCCAGCATCAGCGTGTTCTTGAGGTCGAGCATCGGGCCGAAGACCAGGAAGGCAAGCATGGCGGAGACCGGCAGCGCGCCAATCATGCTGGCGGCGATCACCGCATCGGACGTAGAGCACAGCGAACACAGGAACGCCAGTCCCATCGCCGCCAGAATCAGTACGATGGCACCAGCGTCATCGAGCGTGCTTGAACCGTTGGTCAACGACGACAATGCGGTGCGCATGATGGAGGCAATGATCGTGCCGAACAGCAGAATCGGCATCATCCGCATAAAGTCGTCATGCGTATGCCGAATGAAATGCGTGAACCGCTCCAATCCACGCCCCGTGCCCCGCCGGCGGGGCTGTCGACAAAGCCCGACTGGGGGGTGGCTCTCAGGCGAATCACCCGTCGCCCCTGCACAATCCTCGCAAACCAACGACCGCCCAATCGTCAGCGGCCTCTCACGCACCGCAGGGGAGCGGGGCGGCCACACCGCGAACGACACCCCCGCGACTATCGCCACTACCATGCCCAACCCCATGCGGGCCGCCACCATTCCTGGTTTGTCGGTGAATGCGAACCATGTGGACCATATCGCCATCGGGTTCATCACCGGCACTGCGCACAGAAACGTCACCGCACACGGCAGCGGCAGGCGTTTGCGCATCAGATTCGCGAACGTAGGCACCACCATGCAATCGCACACCGGTAGGCACAGACCGGCCACCAATGCCGCGGCCAGTCCGCCGGCCAACGATTTCGGTATGTGGCGGGCCAGAAAATCGGCGCTGACGAACGTGCTGACCGCGGCCGACATCATCGCGCCCAGCAGCATGAACGGAATCGCCTGCAGGATAAGCCCCGCGGCACCGGTGCCGATACGCACCAGCGGAACCGGAAACCCACGCGACTCGAGCATCGCGGAAGCCGCAATCAGGAACGCCACCAGCGGCGTGCCGATAATCAGAAACAAATAGTTCGCCGAATGGTCCTGTTGCGCGGTGTTCACCTGTTCCGTGCGCTGCGTGCGAGGTTCTTTCATGCGAATATCACCTGCCATATCGCCGTCATATTAGCACCGTACGCATGATAGTGGTCGAGATAATATGCGAGTTCCCCGCATGCCGATGGTACACATCGCTATGCGGGGAACTTTGCACATGGTTGCCTGGGCCGATGGCGAATCGGTGGGCCAGCATCTCGGTGGCCACTTCCTCCTTGCTCATGGATGCCGGGTAATACGTGGGCCAGTTGTCCATTTCCTTGAGGGTTTCTTCCTGTCGTTGAAGTGACGTTGCGCGGTGGCGGCGGTGGCAGAACCGGCCCCGGCCTTGTCCGCGTAGACGGCGTTGATGGCTTCGGCGACCTTCAGCACGGCTTCCGGGCTGAACCACAGGTGCGGGTTCGTAGCACCATGGTGGTGATGGCGGCCTTCTTCGCCCTCGGCGTGGTCGTGGGAATGCTCGTGCTCGTCGGTGGCGGTGACGCCCATGAGGCCGCCCACGTTCACGATGGTCTGGCGTTTCTTGTCAAGCTGCGCCTTTTCCGCCCAGCCGTCGTAGCCGGCGCCGTTGAGCACCACGATGTCTGCCTTGGCGAGCTTGGCCAGATCGGATGCGGTGGCCTCATAAAACGGCGGTTCGCCCCGGCAGGTGACGGCATACGGAAGGAAATGGGAGAAAGAATGTACGCCGCCGGCCTGTGGAGCGGACCGTCGAGTTGTTGTTACGAGACTTGATGGATTGCGGAATCCACGATGTTGGTTATGGCTTCATATACCCCTTTCGTACGGCTGCGGCCAGATTCTGCGGAACCTGAACCACTTCGCCTTCAGGCGTTCTGACCGTGGCCAGCTGAGGCACCTTGGCCTTCCAGTTGGCTCGGCGCGAATGCGTGTTTGCTCGGGACGCCTTGTACTTGGGCAGTGCCATCAGCCTTGCCTCGCCTTCCAGTGGGGGTTCTTCTTGTTGATTACATACAGATGGCCGCGCCGGCGGACGACATAGGAGCCATCCTTGCGGGCCAATGAGCGGACCGATGCCTTGACCTTCATGTCCGTTCCTTTCTTCTTGTCTTACGGTCTTTGCGGAATGTGCGGCGAATCACTTGCGCCCGTAACGAGCGTTGAACTTCTGCACCTGACCGGCGGCGTCGATCACCACATTCTTGCCGGTGTAGAACGGGTGGCTGTAGCTGGACACCTCCACATTGACGAGCGGGTAGGTGTTGCCGTCCTCCCAGTCGATGGTCGGCAGGTTTACGGCCTTGGCCACCAGTGTGGACTTGGTGAGGAAGTACTTGTCGGCGGAGCGGTCATAGAAGACCACGGGGCCGTATTCGGGGTGGATGCCCTCTTGCATGGTTATGGACCTTTGGTTGTGTGGTGTTGTGTGGTGATATGGATGAGAATGGCGTCGGACGCGCGGGTGGAATCCGGTGAATTGAGATGGCCTGAGACGGCCTGACGGCCGGTTGTGCCGGCCCGATCACCAGCTGGATTTCACCACGCCGGGCAGTTTGCCCTTGTGTGCCTTCTCACGCAGATTGATACGTGACAGGCCGAACTTGCGGTTGTAGGCGCGCGGGCGGCCGTCGATGGAATCGCGGTTGCGCAGACGGGTGGGGCTGGCGTCGCGGGGGAGGGCCTGCAGCTTGCGCATCGCCTCGGCGCGTTCTTCGGCGGTCAGATGAGGGTTGACGCTGTCGCGCTTGTATTCGGCGCGGCGTTCGGCATACTTGGCGACCATGCGTTCGCGCTGCAATTGTCGGTTGATCTTACTGGTTTTGGCCATGTCCGGCTCCTTGATAAGGCTCCGGGGCGCGGGAATAGCGCCGGCCGGAGCTGGGACGAGTGCATTCGTTCATTGGGCGCATGCCGCAAGGTTCGGAAGATGAGTTCATGAAATGGTGATAGAGGAAACCGCCGGAATGCCAACAAGGAAACGATTTCGGCGGGTGCTTAAGCCTCTTCCTCGCCTCGCGACTGGTGTCCAATGAACGAACAGATGGATTAGCGGGTCTCTCGGAAGAGCACCCGTTTGCGGACTACCGGATCGAACTTGGTGAGCTCAAGACGGTCCGGCGTATTACGACGATTCTTGGTGGTGGTGTAGGTGAATCCGGTGCCGGCCGTGGACTTCAGGGTGATGACCGGGCGGATTGCGGAGGATTTGCTTGCCATGAGTGGTGCTTTCTATGTGTGGGTGTCACGCTGTTATGTCACGTATGTCGCGTACGTCGCGGTGCCATGTGGGTGATGCAGCTCGTTAGCGCGGTTTGTTGCGCGGTTACGCGCCGGCACAGTGGCGGGCCTACTGACTGCCCGAGCATGGGGGTGATGCCGTGGCCGGTTCAGTTGACGTTCTGATCGCGGCGGATGCGGGCGATCGCCGCCTCGATGCCGATGCGGTCGATGGTCTTGATGCCCTTGGCGCTCACGGTAAGCGTGACGTGCCGCTGCAAGGACGGCACCCAGTACCGCTTGGACTGCAGGTTCGGGGCGAAGGTTCGGCGTGTTTTCCTGTGCGAGTGGGAGACGCGGTTGCCGACCCCGGCGCGTGTTCCCAGAATTTGACATGTTTTGGACATGCCTGCAACTATATCATAATGATAACCATTATCAAATCAGAAAGGCTGTCATGATTCATCCGGCATTGCAATCACAGGGAAACGCGGAGGGGCGCACGCCCGTGGTGCTGCTCACCGGCGCCGACCGCCTGAGCCTGGACTCCGTAGCGTTCTCGTTGGTCGATTCCTTCCCGTCCGTATGCTCGATTGCTTATGACGTGCGCCCGAACGAAGCCGTGGAATCCGGTCTCGATATCGTGCGCAACGTCGCGAAGCCCCAGGCAAGCGGGGTGGTGTTCGGCGAGTCCGATTCGTTCGGGCTCGAGGGGTGCTGCATGAGCTGCACGGTCAAACATGACCTTGAACGGACGCTCGGATCGCTGCAAGGGCGGGCCGGCGCGTTTCTGGTCTCGCTGCCTGTGGGCCTTGAGGCCACGCCGGTCGCGCAGTATCTGGCCGATTCCTTCCGTCTCAACGAGTGGGGTGAGTCGATGTTCGTGGGTGCGGTGGCCAATGCCGTAGGCCTTGACGAATTCGAAGAGCGATTCTTTGACGACGACCGTTTGTGCCTGTACGGCATGGGCGAGGAGAACGGCGTCTATGACGAGCGTTCGACCGGCGTAGTGGTCTCCCGCCTGATCCGTGAGGCCTCGTGCGTGCTCGAATTGCCGGTCATTGGTGCCGGTTGCCTGGCACGCCATTTGGATACAGACGGGGAGTGCGCCTGCCGCGACATAATCCGTGCAATCGCCTTGCGTGATGCGCTGGTCTGTGAGGATGCCCACACCGTGGGGCTCGTCGACCTGGTGCAGGCGTCGGTCTGTGCCGCGATGCCGTTGTGACATGTGCGGCAAACGGCAGAACCCCCGCGTCCGAACGAAGGTGGCGCGGGATTTCTGTCGTTTCCGAGGCCTTAAATGGCAGAACCCCCGCGCGGGTATCGTTCGGACGCGGGGATACTGCCGTTTCGTCTGCCGAAAACGGCGGGATCCCGCGTTGTCATCGTCGGGGCGCGGGATTTCCGCCGGCAGCGCGGGTGTGCGCGTGCAACACGCCGACGTAAATGCAAATGATAATAATTCTCAATACATGTTATTCTGTCGTGTTGGGGGCCGGGCGATGATGCAGCAACAGCAGCATCGCCCAGCCAAACAGCTGAATTAGAGAGGAAAATCCAATCATGTCCATCATGCCCAACGCCAAGCGCGCGCTCGCCATCGCGGCCGCCGCGGCGACCCTGTTCTCGATGGCCGCCTGCGGTTCCAGCAATGCCGCCGGCAACAAGTCCGATTCCAGCAGCGCCGCGTCTTCCGGCAAGATCGAGGTCGTCGCCTCCATCAACCAGTGGGGTTCCGTGGCCGAAGACCTCGGCGGCAGCAACGTCGAAGTCACCAACATCATGACCAAGACCAACGTTGAGGCGCACGATTACGAGCCCACCAGCCAGGATGTTGCCAAGTTCGGCACTGCCAAGGTGGCCGTGGTCAACGGCGCCGATTACGACCCGTGGGCCACCAAGGCCGCCCAGTCGACCAAGGCCACGCTGGTCACCGCCGCCGAAACCGCCGGCATCAAGGAAGGCGACAACCCGCACGTCTGGTTCTCCGCCAAGGTGCGTTCCAACGCTGCCGACGCCATCACCGCCGCCTACCAGAAGGCCGACCCGAGTCACAAGGACGACTACGCCAAGCTCAACAAAGAATGGCACGCCAAGGAAGACCAGCTTGAGTCCAAGATCAAGGAGACTTCCGCCAAGACCGAGAACCTGCCGTACGCCGCCACCGAATCCGTGGCCTGGCACTTGGCCGACGACCTCAAGATGACCGACGCCACCCCGAAGGGCTACGCCCAGGCTTCCGCCAACGAGAGCGAGCCGACCCCGGCCGACATCAAGGACTTCCAGGACACCCTGAAGGGCGGCTCCATCAAGATGCTCGTCTTCAACAGCCAGGAAGCCAACTCCACCACCGACCAGATCACCGGTGCCGCCAAGGACGTCAACGTGCCGATCGTGGAGCTCACCGAGCAAATGCCGAAGCAGTACACCAACCTGCTCGACTGGATGAGCGCACTGGTCGACCAGTTCGCCGCCGCCGTGAAGTAATGCGGCGGTAGCCGGCAATCCGCAACAGCAATAAGGGGAATAATCAAGTCAGATAGCGAGGCGTTGCCTAGGGGAGAACAGAACGCTTCGCTATCAGGGAAGGCTCCTTATATATCAGGGTGCTTCGGGGATGTCCCGAGGCACCCTTTGCGTTAGGGTGAATAGTTAGGAAACGGTAAGAAAAATAGTGGAACTATGGATTTTCCAAGGTTCAGCGGCAACAATATGCCCTTGAAAAGTCACATACGGAAACAGGCGAATGAGCGAGAACACTAGTAGTATCACCACAGTGAAACCCCATTTCAAGCTTTGGGTCAAAAAGGCCGAAGCCAATGAAGTCACGCCCCAGCACCCCCACAAGCCCTTCCCCGGCTGGGTGTACGGCGTGCTCTTCGTTATCTTCGACATTATTGTTGTGACGGCGCTCGAAGTGGGCGTTTCGTCCAGCTCCACCCGTGTGCAACTGTCCAGTCCGACCGTCGGATTCGGCTTCGTGAGCAAGATGTGGACCGACGGCAATTTCGTATTCGTACTCAACGTGATACTTGTCGCGTTGCTGTACCTCATGTTGCTGATGCTGTTCAACAGATTCTGGACGGCAAGCATCGTGATTCTTGCGGTCGGAATCATCGTGGCCGCCATCGAACATTTCAAGGTCGAGATCCGTTACGAGGCCATTCTGCCCGCCGACCTCGGCTTCCTTGGCTCGAACACCGGCAATATGCTCACCTTCATTCCGGCCGGCGCGCACGTGACCATCCTCGTGGCACTTGGCGCGTTCGCCGCGCTGCTCGCCCTGATTCTGGTGCTGCGCCACTTCGACGGGCGCAAAGGTCGCATGATCCGTACGGACAACCTGAGCCTGAACCTCACCTCCCGTCTGATTCTGCTGCTGCTGCCGATTCTGGTGTTCGCGTTGTACTGCATTCATGTGAGCACCACCGATTCGCTGGCCAACAAGTTCTCCCGCGCCTTGGGGGACACGCCATCCATGTGGGATTCCGTGTATGACGCGCAGCGCAACGGTCCGCTCGTGGCCTTTACCCGTCAGCTCAACCCGAAGATCATGGACAAGCCGAGCAACTACTCCGAGGAGACCATGAAGAAGGTCGCCGCTCGCTACCAGAAGGAAGCGGAGACAATCAACGCCTCCCGCACCAACAACCTCACTGATTCGACAGTGGTGTACGTGCTGTCCGAATCCTTCTCCGACCCGAGCCGCGTGCCGGGACTGAAGACCAATAAGGATTCGATGCCCAACATCCGCAAGATCAAGGCGGGCACCACCTCCGGCCTGATGCTCTCCTCCGGCTACGGCGGCGGTACGGCCAACCTCGAATACATGGGACTTTCCGGTCTGAGCATGGCCAATTTCGATTCCTCCCTGTCCAGCCCGTACCAGCAGCTGGTCCCGAGCCAGCATTGGACCCCCACCATCAACCAGATGTGGGGTGCGCCCGCCAACTCGCTCGGCTACCATCCGTACGAGTCCAGCATGTACTCGCGCGCTACGAACTACAAGAAGTTCGGGTTCTCGCACTTCTACACGCTGACCGGTCCGGACGTGATCAAGTATCAGGACAAGATTGACGAGTCGCCGTACGTCTCTGATAAGTCTTCCTATGATTCTGCGCTGGAAGGCATCAGGTCCGGCAAGACGAACAAGTTCATTCAGATCATCACCATGCAGAACCACATGCCCTACCACGAGTGGTATGAGAACAACGACTACACCGCTGAATCCACCACGGGTACGCCGCTGGGTGATGATGAACAGCAGTCGATTGAGACCTATCAAAAGGGTGTGGAGATTACCGATCAGGCCACTCAGGAGTTCCTGAACGAACTGGATGCGCTGGATAAGCCCGTCACCGTAGTGTTCTACGGCGATCACTTGCCGGGCATCTACTCGTCCGCCAGCGAGGATGCAAACAACTCCCTGGCGCTGCATTTGACCGACTACTTCATCTGGTCGAACAAGGCCTCAAGCACCCAAGGTAACAAGGCCAGCGATGCGGCCTACTCGTCGCCGAACTTCTTCGTGGCGCAGGCTGCCGAACATATGGACGCCGAGGTGAGTCCGTATCTGGCATTCCTGACCGAAATGCATGCCAAGATTGCCGCCATGGAACCGCCCGTGGTCAACAAGATTCAGGGCTGGGCTCGTATTCCCGAAGGCCAGAACATCTATCTCGACCAAAACGGCAACCCGATGTCCGAGGATGATTTTGACGCCGAAACCAAGCAGCTGCTTGCCGACTACAAACTCATCCAATACGACATCACCGCCGGCAAAAACTATCTGAAAGATACTGATTTTATGACGCTGCCGTAAAGCAGGCGGCCTAGTAGGCTGTCTGTAGGCAGCGTACGAGCCGACAGGCGAGCCAGCAAGGCGCGGGTGCAGCCCGTCTGAAATTGCAGTAGCACTGCCGTAAAGTAAGGGGGCTTCCATGACGAACGAGACTTTCGAACAACTTAAAGTTGCCTACGAATCCGGGCTCACGCGGCCGCTGGCATGGCGACGTGCACAGTTGAACGCATTGCGCCGTCTGGTTATGGAGAACCGTGATGCTTTCATCTCCTCGGCCATGGCCGACTTGGGCAAGCCCGCGGCTGAAACAGTGCTTATGGAACTGAACCTGGTGGATGGCGAGGCGCAGTTTGTACGCAATCGTCTGGGCCTGTGGACTGCCCGGCATCCTAAGGCGATGCATTGGATGCTGCAGCCTGCCGCCGGATGGACGATCGCCGAGCCCAAAGGCGCGGTGCTTATCA
>CXRD01000033.1_pt1 | contig 15525 bp, 15 predicted proteins | sample 591681 | NCBI WGS metagenome assembly CXRD01 (sample SAMEA3491311, study PRJEB9169) | human gut metagenome | biome: ENVO:mammalia-associated habitat; material: ENVO:feces | place: Bangladesh | collected 2010-04-07
AGCGCCGCCGCGTTCGCGCGACGGCGCTACGCTGGAGGCATGGAACAGGAGCCGTTGGTCAGCATCATCATCCCGGTATATAAGGTCGAGAAATTCCTTGATGAATGCGTGAAGTCTGTGGTTGCTCAGACCTATCGCAACCTCGAGATTCTGCTGGTGGATGATGGCTCGCCTGACGACTGCCCGGCCATGTGCGACGCTTGGGCCACCCGCGACCCGCGCGTGCGGGTGATTCACAAGCCCAACGGCGGACTGTCCGACGCACGCAATGCCGGCATCGCCCAGGCGACCGGCTCATACATCTACTTTGCGGATTCGGATGACACTGTGGCGCCCACGCTGGTGGAAGACTGCCTGAATGCCATGCGTGAATACGATGCCGATCTGGTGATGTTCCAGTTCGACACCATCTCCGAGAACGACAAGCCACTGCTCTCCAGCTATCGTCACAATGATTTCGATGAAGTGCAGGTGCTGACTCCGGTCGAAGCCATCAAGAAGCAGGTCAAAGCCGAGATTGATGGCTATTTCTGGGCCTTTCTGGCACCCGCGTCCACCTATCAGGAACACGGCTTCTCCTTCCCAGTGGGCCGCAAAATCGAGGATCTCTCCCGCATCTGCAATGTGATCGGCGAGGCCACGCGCGTGGTGCGCATTCCTAAGGTGCTATATCACTATCGTCTGCGCGAAGGGTCGATTACCGCCACCTTGGATCCACAGCTCACCCGCGATTGGACGCGCGCCGCCGATGACCGCGAAGAATATGTTGTTCATCGATTCCCTGAACTCAAGGGATTCATGACTCTGCAGCAGCTGAACTTCTTTGCCAACCTCGATTACGAGACCATGCGTCAGTCGTTGATCGCCGGTCTCAAGATTGATCCTGAAGATGCGGATGCGCTTCGCCGGCGTATCGAAGGGCTGACCAAGTCTGCCGATGAGGGCGAAGAGCCCATGCCGGAAGCCCTGAGCGAATTACTGGGTCTATTGAAACTGGGAGTCACCAAGTTCGCAGGTATCGAGGCCGATGCGGACTCGGCTGATGCCGCCGCTGATAACGACGACGTGACACTGGCCGAACGCTTCCGCGATATGCGCGAGGATTGGCGCCAGCTGCGCATCCAACGCATCGAAAATGCCGAGGAGCGCAAAGCCGAACGCAAGGCCGTCCGCAACGGCGTGACTTTCGGGGCAATCTAGGTTCTTACTGTTGCATTTGCCGATTGAGCCGGCCTCGATGCTTCATTGGTCGGTGGTTAACAGTCTTGTTGAGACTGAATTCGAATCTGATTCTGGCTGATAAAAGGAGCATACGGATTGCGGTTCGCCATAACGACACGCCGATATGACGATAATACGTTATGACGATATGATGATAATACGAATTTGGTGAAGCGGAATGAACCTCAACATTAAATTCGTCTGATGGCCGTAGCTGGCCGTAGTGGTTTAATGCATTGCAAGGAGGCATCGTGCTTATGTCGTATTTTCAACCGAACGGCATGCTGTATGTCGATCAGGTATCAGATTGGCGCGAAGCAGTCGACTTGGTGACGCGTCCCTTGCTCGACGCCGGCACCATCGAGCGGGGCTATGTCGATGCCATTAAGACATCGATTGCCAGTCCAGGAGGAACATATATAGATCTCGGGGGAGGTGTTGCCCTTGCACATGCGAGGCCTGAAAGTGGAGTGGTCTCCACATCGCTCTCTGTGCTGCGAGTGGGTAAGCCGTTCCTGCTGGCTGATGATGAGGCCCATCCCATCAACACCATGTTTTGCTTGGCCGCGAAAGACTCAAACGCGCATATCGATCTTATGCAATCGCTGGCTCTTTTGTTGACCGATTCAGGCAAACTAGCTGCTTTGAACGCGTCCTCCAACGTCAATGAATTGGCCGCTGCGCTGGCCTGACAGACTGCACTTCCATCTCATCAAACAACTCATACGAAAGGTACTTCAATGAAAATCATCACCGCATGCAGCACTGGCCTTGGATCTAGCTTTATGACCCAACTCAACATCGAGAAAGCGCTGAGCAATCTTGGTGTGACCGGTGTGGAAACCGATCATATGGATATCGCCTCCGTTACTCCTACCTCTGCTGATGTGTTGTTCGTCGGGCGCGACATCGCTGAAGCTGCAGAAGGTCTGATGGATGACGTGGTCGTTCTGGACAGCCTTATTGACATGGACAACATCACCGCACAGGTAGCTGCTGCGCTGAAGCGACACGGTGTCGAGGTTCCCAATAAATAACCCTTTTCGGTGGTGGGAAGAGACATTGTTGCCCCGACCCGGCGCCAAATCCGGAAAACAACAATACAAACAAACATAAAGATTAAAGGAGAGAGCATGAACGGCGTGTTATCGGTGCTACTTGATATTTTCCGGCAGCCATCCATTATTGTGGCTTTGATTTCGTTGGTGGGTCTTGCCGTGCAGCGCAAGAAGGCTACCGACATTATGAAGGGCACCATCCGAACCATGGTGGGATTCCTGGTGTTGGCAGCAGGCGCTTCAGTCGTTTCCGGCGCACTTGATCCCTTTGGCAGCATGTTCCAGCATGCATTCAATGTGCAGGGTGTGGTGCCGAACAACGAAGCCATTGTCGGCACGGTCTTGGTGAAGTATGGTTCTGAAGCCGCCCTTATCTTCTTCTTCGGCATGATTGTCAACATCCTGCTGTCTATGACCTCGCGTTTCAAGTACATCTACCTGTCCGGTCATGTGGCGTTCTACATGGCTACGATGGTCGCCGTGATTCTCGAGGTTGCCGGTATGTCGACTTGGGGTGTGATTCTGTGGGGCTCCATCGCACAAGGTTTGATTGTCACCATCTCTCCCGCGCTTGTACAGCCGTTCATGAAGGATGCCGCTGGTACCAATGATGTCGCCCTTGGTCACACCGGTGGTGCGGGCATTGCGCTCGGCGGTCTTGTGGCTCGTCTGACCCGTTCTAAGAAGCACCCGTCCAAGTCCACTGAGGACATCAAGTTCCCTGCAGGCCTTGGTTTCCTTCGCGACACCACCGTCATCATCGCCCTGTCGATGGCCGTTATTTATGTTGTCGTCGCGCTGTTCGCGGGTAGCTCCTACATTGAATCTGAGCTGAGCGATGGGCAGAACTTCATCGTGTTCGCCATCCTGCAGGCTGCCACATTCTCTGCTGGCGTGTTTGTCATTCTCGCTGGTGTGCGCGTGGTACTCGGTGAGATCGTACCTGCGTTCAAGGGTATTTCCGAGAAGCTCGTGAAGAACTCGAAGCCGGCCCTTGACGTGCCGATGATCTTCACCTTCGCCCCCAATGCTGTGCTTATCGGCTTCATCTCCAGCTTCGTTGGTGGTGTGGTCGGTATGGGAATCATGGCTCTGGCCGGTTCCACCATCATTATTCCGGGTATTGTGGCTCACTTCATGACCGGCGGCGCCACCGGTGTAATCGGTAACGGACAGGGCGGCGTACGTGGTGCGGTGATTGGCTCCTTCGTCAATGGTTTGGCGATTACATTCCTGCCGCTTTTCCTGCTGCCTGTGCTTGGCGACACCGGCATGGCGAATGCCACATATTCTGATGCGGATTATGGTGTTGCTGGTATTTTGCTTGGCCAGTTCGGCAAGGGTGGTCAGATTGGTCTCATCATTGGTATTATCGCTTCGGTCGTGGTGTTCTATGCCGCATCGTTTGCGATGAGTGCGCGTGAGAAGAAGAAGGCTGCCGTAGAAGCGAAATAATCGGTGCATGGCCGCTCTGCAGATATATGGAGGGCGGCCTGCGAACCGCCGGGAATGGGTTGCCAATCCCGGCGGTTCGTGTATCCGTGGCACAGTACAGTCGTAAAGGAAGGCAAGGAGGACAACCATGGCGGAAGGTGTACCGAAGTATATTGCGGTTAGGGACAATCTTCGCCAGCGTGCGCAGGCGATGTATTCAGGCGAACAATTGCCGCCCGAGCCGGAGCTCTGTGACCAGTATGGGGTAAGTCGTATCACGCTGCGTCATGCAGTGGATGATTTGATTCAAGATGGCCTGTTGGTTCGAGAGCAGGGTAGAGGTACCTTTCGCACTGCCAAGCAAGGTGAGTCCCAGCATGAGGTGATTAGCGACCATATTCGAGGTTTTTTTCGTCAACAGGCCGATCTTGGCAATACGGTGGACACCAAGGTGCTTGACAATGCCGTAGTGCGTAACGCAAAGGCCGCGCAACGTCTGGGATTGCCGGATGATGCCGACTTGGTTCGACTGGAGAGGCTGCGATACGTGGATGATAAGCTCAAGCAGCATGTGATCACGTTCTTGTCGGCGGCGCGGTTCCCGAAGGTGGTCGATCAGGATTTCAGCCATCAGTCGCTATATGACTTTCTGGAACATAATTACGCGGTGCGTTTGGTAGAGAACGATGCCGCCGTGCGCGTGCATGCGTTAGATACGCGGATGGCATGGTATTTCGGAGTGCCCGATGGTACCCAGGTTTTGGAGATGGACTCCACCGTAATCGATGCATTCGGCTCCACGATTGCGTTCGGTACCACGTTGCATGCGCCGGGTAGTGGCGAGATCACGTTCATCGTACGAGCCCAGAAAGATTCCTCCGCTGCATAGAGGAGCATCGTCTTGCCCGAGGCACCCTGGTTGCTCTTATTTTCGTTCCATACGGGAGAAGCACTCAACACAATATGGCGGAGTGCTCAAATGTTACCTACATTTCAGACACGCCACTTGCCTTGGTCGCAAGGCCGTGTATAGTGAATCTTGGCTCAACGAAGAGAACCTTCACTGAACCGGAAAAAAGTAAACGCTGAAGCTTGCAGTTTCCGAGAGCAAAGTTGTATGTCGGTAGCGAGGGCGGAAGCACAGTAAAGAACAAATCCCTTTACAACGGATCGTGAGGCACGTACCTGCCTCTGAAAGGATTAGTAATTATGGCAGAAGTCGTTTTCGACCACGTCACTCGTATCTACCCGGGCAACGACAAGCCCTCCGTGGATGATCTGAATCTTGATATCAAGGATGGCGAGTTCCTCGTCCTCGTCGGCCCCTCTGGCTGCGGTAAGTCTACGACCCTTCGTATGCTCGCCGGCCTGGAGGAGGTCAACAAGGGCCGCATCCTCATCGGTGGCAAGGATGTCACCACGATGCAGCCGAAGGACCGCGACATCGCAATGGTGTTCCAGAACTACGCCCTGTACCCGCACATGACCGTGGCCGACAACATGGGCTTCGCTCTGAAGATCGCCGGCACTCCGAAGGAAGAGATCCGCAAGCGCGTCGAGAAGGCCGCTGAGATCCTCGACCTGACCGAGTACCTCGATCGTAAGCCGAAGGCTCTGTCCGGTGGTCAGCGTCAGCGCGTGGCCATGGGCCGTGCAATCGTTCGTGAGCCGAAGGTCTTCCTCATGGATGAGCCTCTGTCCAACTTGGACGCCAAGCTCCGTGTCCAGACCCGTACCCAGATTGCTGCTCTGCAGCGCCAGCTGGGTGTCACCACCCTGTACGTGACCCACGATCAGACCGAGGCTCTGACGATGGGCGATCGCATCGCCGTCATCAAGCTCGGTATCCTGCAGCAGGTCGGTGCTCCGACCGAGCTGTATGATCGTCCGGCCAACGTCTTCGTCGCCGGCTTCATCGGCTCCCCGTCGATGAACCTGAACACCCACCCGGTGGTCAACGGCAAGGCGAAGATCGGTGAGGACACCGTGGATCTGCCGGCTGATGCCGTCGCCAAGCTCACTCCGGAGGACAACGGCCAGATTGTGGTCGGCTTCCGTCCTGAGGACGCTGGCCTGGCTCCGGCTGATGACCCGAACGCCTTCTCCCTGAAGGTCGTCAACGTCGAGGATCTGGGCTCCGATGGCTACATCTACGGCAACATCGTCACCGATGGCTCCGCAGCTGAGGCTTCTCAGGTCATGTCCGATCAGAACAAGCTCACCACGATTCGTGTGAACCCGCGCGCTCTGCCGCAGGTTGGTGCCACGGTCAAGATCAAGATTGATCCGGCCAAGATGCACCTGTTCGCACCGTCCACCGAGCTGCGTCTGAACTAGTAGATACTTGGCGAGGTCCTAAAGCTTCGTCAACCATTAAACGGGGTCGTTCTCTTCCTCTCTTATGACCTCGTTGGAAAAGCCCTGCATAGCTGCGGGGCTTTTCTTTTTGCCCAGAAAGACATACGCTAACCGGCCCCCGCAAATGAACGTTTTTTGTTCTTTTGTCAACTTCTTGTATGGTTGTATGCAGTAACCTTCCGGAAAGGGGATTGCCAATCTATGAGAGGAAACAATGGGCTCGAAATCGAAGTTCGTCCGTTGCGGGTTTAACGGAGGAACAGAACAGGAATCTGGACGGCAGCGCCATGCCTTGAAGCGTTGCCTTGCTTCGGTTATTGCTGTTTCCTTGTCCATCGTGTGCATGGTGCCTGTAGCATATGCTCAGAATATAGACGATGTGAGTAGCTCTCCTAACGCCGTAATTTCTGGGGGGGGGGTAATACTGTCGTAGCTGCTCCTTCTGCTCGCAATGTCAACGTTGACGATAAGACGTCAGAAGAGGCCAATACATCAAACGGTGCGCCAACACCTTCCGAAACGAATCAAGACGCACAGCAGGATTCATCTCCTTCATCTTCTACTACTGGTGATTCTTCCGAATCCTCAAATGGTGCGACAGACAATAAGGCGGACGACTCAGCAGAAGCTACCGCTGGCAATTCCGCTAATGATGGAGCCCAAACGCAGGCTCCAAACGATGCTTCTTCTCAAGATGCCAAGAACGATTCCTCAAATGCGACGGATCAATCGCCGGCGAAGGCCAATGTGCAGGTTGCCGCGACGGCGCTTGGCGGCCGTGACTTTGAGGGTCAGGTCACCAAGGAGATCAACGGCAAGACTGTGATGTCTTGGGGCATAGTTGACGCATCTCTTGGGGCATGCTTTACATCTGTCGTGGGGCATCGTTGACACTGTCCGTTGGCTTGCGATATTGGTATTCGCGGGTGGCGTCGAGTGTCTGGTCGGCGAGGATCTCGCCGGTCTCCAGGTCGGTGATGACGGCCTGCCCGTGGTCGACGAGCAGTTCGGCCATGCGGCCGGCGTTGCGCCTGCCGACGATGTTGTCCTGCGTGATGCAGCCGCGTCTGTCGATCTTGTGGGCCTTGGGGTCGATGGTGACGTCCACGCGCGTTGGCTCGGTCCGCTCGTCCTTGGGAACGGGTTTCCCGCGCATGGATCCGGATGGGGTGGCTGGCTGCGGTTCGGCTGCTTGTTCCTCGTCGAGTTTGACCTGCGTGCGGGCTGCGAGTTTGGGGGCGGGCAGGGCCTTGCCCTTGGCGCGGTACGCTTCTCCGGGGGTTCGCCGGCCGAGCGCGCGGTGCGGCCGCTCCTCGTTGTAGACGTGCTGTAATTCGGCGAGCTGTTCGTTGAGCTCGTCGATCGAGGACGCCGGGGGACGGGCGGAGAGCCATTGCTTCAGGGAGCGGTGGTAGCGTTCGATCTTGCCCTGCGTCTGGGGGGGTGGTAGGGCCGTCCGTTGCTCTGGCGCACGCCCATCAGCGCGAGCGTGCGTTCGGAACGCCCCGGGGCGGCGCTGATCGGTCTGGTGGTGTACACGGTGCCGTTGTCGGTGAGCGTCCTGGCGGGGATGCCGTGTTCGGCGCACGCCTGAAGGAACGCGGCCTGCACGTCGTCCATCGTCACCGTGGCGAACGCACGCGCGTGCAGCAGGCTGCGGGAGCGGTCGTCGAGCCAGGAGACGACCACGGCTCCCGGAACCGTGGCGATCGGCCAGTGGGTGAAGTCCGACTGCCACAGTTCGTCGGGCGGGGACGCCTCGAACCTCGTGTACGACGCCTTGGGGCGTTTCCCGGGTTCGGGGCGCACCAGGCCGGCGCTCACGAGGATGCGGTGGATCGCGGAGTTCGCCGGCGGCCCGACGCCCTCGCGCTCCGGCCCGGCGGCGATGGATTCGGCTCCGGCGTCCAGGCCGTCCTTTTCCAGTTGTTTGCTCAGTTCGACGATCCGTGAGGCCAGGACGGCGTCGGTCCTGTTGGCTATCGTGCGCGCGGCGCGGGAACGGGGCAGGAGCCCGGAATCGCCGTCGGCCTCCCATCGTCGTTTGATCTTGTGCGCCCGCTGGCGGCTCACGCCGTAGCGCCGGGCCGCGCCGGCCACGCTCTCGCCGTCGTTGATCGCGGCGGCGAGAGCCTTGTTGCGCAGGTACTCGCTGCGTTGCGCCGAGGACGTGGTCTGATTGTCGCCGGCCGTGCCGGACTGCTGCCGTGTATCCATGACACCACAACAGCCGCCAACCCCATCGTTGTCAACCATGCCCCAGAACACCTGTCAGCCATGCCCCAGAACATGCGTCAACTATCCGCTCGAACTAGATACAATGCCAAACCGGTCCTGCTAAACCAAAAGCGCCTGACTAAAGATGTCAATCCGTCAAAACCATTAAATTTCAACGAAATTACACGTCTTTCAATCAATGCCCATTTCTCGGTTTAGCAGGACAAGTCGGTCACCGCACACCTTCTAAGAGAGACGGGGAGCCACCCTCACACCATCAAATCGTGATTCGTCAGCCCGATCCCGCCATCGATCTCCGAAAGGTCCGTATATGGTTCGAATCTTCGTTCCAATGGGCAATGCGGGACACTCATTTTCCCCATTGGTTCCCCAGTTGACCCATCCCGACTGTGGCCTTTGAACGATTTGGAACGCCCCCGAAGACTGCGTTGTCAACCATATCATGCATCGCCCCGTACGCGAGTCGAACTCGGCAGTGCAGGAGGAAGAGGCCGGAAAAACAGTCTGCTCTTCATGAGCTGACACGTCAATAGCATCTTTCGACACCACCCAAGGACGATCATTGAGATCAGAAGCACGATGCGCCAAAGATCTGACATGCCCCAACCTGCGATTTAAGGCTGAAGGCTCAATGGCATTCTCCCAATGAGAAAATAGACGCCAGTACAGGTCCCAATGAGCGTTTTCCAAATCCCTATCAAGTAGCTCCTTAAAGAAGGCAAAGCGTTCCGTAACTTCTGTTTCGTCGGACAATGTGCTTCGCACTTCATCCTTGAGGAACCCGGCATACGGATCGCCGCTACGATATGGGATGGGATTATAGGAAGCGAATCGATCGAACACCAGTTCTCCCTCGCCCCCCTCGAACTCATCTCCTACCGTGATTCGATCAACCACGCTCCTACCGTCAATTTCGGTTTCGAAATGATCCACGTCGTACACACGATCGAACAAGTCAAGATCACGGTAAAAAGTGAACGTGACAGTAAAGCGTTTGCCCTGGAGCTCCGGGAGCAGGCCATCCGGAATTCTGCCGGCCAGACGGTAACGGCTCATATTGGGACCGTTCTCGATCAGATCGACATCGGCAATGACATGTTCCGGAGGATTGATCAACCCGTTCTCCGGGGTAAAGAACGGACCATAGAAACCTCCGATGGCATTGTTACCGCTTGACAGCAGATCAACGTTTTCGGCTTTTGCCATGAAGTGCCGGATACCCCATTTCGACGCACCTTCGCCCATTCCGGTTCCGCGGCACATCTCGATAATGAAATATCCAGTATCCAGACGGCAGACGGCATCTTTCTCCTGCGTATCATCGTAAATACGAATGCCTTCCGGGATCACGTCTCCCGATTCAACATCTCGTACTGTAATGACTTCGCCGTCGTGAGGAACGAGAATTCCCACATACACGGATTCTTTGCCATCTGATTCACCATTGACTCGCTGAAGAACTGAACTTTGCCCGAGGCTCGTATCTCCCCACAGAAGATCCTGCTTTAGATCGGCCGGAAGCTTTAATTCAACTGGCTGAGGCTTTTCAGCGGGCACCGGAGAAGAATTTGAGATGAGATACTCATACGTGGTCATCAATTACCTCCTTTCAAGGCCGGGGATAGTGTCGATCTACGTAGGAAACCAAACGAGAATGAATTCTGCTTCAGGCCATCAATCAGCACGGCAACGATAATCACCACGCCCTTGATGAGCTGCTGAGTGAAGAACGGAACATTCATCAGGACAAGGCCGGTTGTTAGCACGCCGAAAATCACTGCGCCGATAAACGTTCCAGAAATCTTGCCCTTACCACCAGCCAACGCCGTACCGCCAAGCACTGCGGCTGCGATGGCATCCATTTCATACCCATCGCCGGCTGTGGGTTGCGCGGACACCACTCGGGCTGCGAAAATGCATCCCGCCAGACCGGCACAGACCCCAGCAATCACATACACAGACAGCAAAACGGCTTTGACATTGATGCCCGCGAGCCTTGCAGCCTCGGCGTTGCCGCCGACCGCATACACATGCGATCCGTACTTGGTTTTATCGAGCACTACCCAGATGACCAAATAAACGATTATCATGATGATGAACGGAATAGGAATATTGAAGATATATCCGTTTCCGATCGCCCGGAACGAAAGATTGTTATCAACAATAGGTAGGCCACCAGTTATCGTGTAGGCCAATCCTCGCATAAACGTCATCGTACCCAACGTCACAATGAATGCTGCAAGCTTGCAGTAGGCGACCAGTACACCATTGATCAAGCCGATCACCGCGCCGATGAACATGCCCAGAATAACCGCAAGAATCGGGTTAAGCCCAGCCCGTGCGGCCAACACCGCCACACAGCCACTAACGGCGATGGTCGAACCAACAGACAGATCAATGCCCGTTGTAATGATCACCAAAGTCATTCCCGCCGCGAGGATGGCGCTAATCGAAATTGACCTTGCCACGTTAAACAGGTTGCTTACCGTACCGAAGTTCGGAGCATTGATCAGCATGAAGATGATCAACACCAAGAGCACGAACGGCATACCGACTTTCTCCCATGCGGATGCCAGGTTTATTTTCTTTTGCTTATTCATTGAAAGTCACCTCGTCATTGTCGTGAATTTCATCATGTTCAGGACCAAGGCGTTGCGGCTGAAGCACTCCAGTCGCGTAACCCATGATCTCCTCTTCTGTGGTTTTTTTACTTTCCAGATTCGCCACAACGGATCCTTGCCGGATGACCAAGACGCGATCGCTGATGCCCAACACTTCGGGAAGGTCAGACGAAATCATCAGAATGGCTTTACCTTGCGCCGCCTGTTCTCCGATCAGTTCGTAGATCTCCCGTTTCGCACCAACATCAACTCCTCGAGTCGGCTCATCCAGGATCAGCACATCCGGGTTTCGCATCATCCATCGAGCAAATATGGCTTTTTGCTGATTTCCGCCGGACAGGTTAACGATGGGTGTTTGCTGCAGTCGGGACGCAATGTTGACCTTCTGCATCAGTTTCCCCACCGCTTCGCGAATCTTATGCTTTCGCAGCATGCCGAAACTCTCGAAACGTTCCAGCGTTGAAACGGAAATATTGTCTTCCACGCTTCGAACCGGAAAAATGCTCTGCACCTTGCGGTCTTCGGGCAAATATGCGACACCATGTTGGATCGCCATCTTAGGAGATTGGAATGCGACGTTTCTGCCTTTAAGACTCACTTCCCCAGAGAATCGCTTATCTGCACCGATAACACACCTGGCGATTTCCGTCCTGCCCGCACCGACCAAGCCAGACACGCCAACGACTTCACCCGCACGAACCTGCAACGACACGGATGGAGAATCCTGAGACAGACGAAGATCACGGACGTCGAGAACGACTTCTCCAGCGGAGCGCTCGTCGTGATCGTAGAGCTTCTCCACCTTGCGTCCCACCATCTTCGCCACGATCTCGCTCTGATCAACGTCGGCGATGTCAGACGTTGCCACGGTATGACCATCTCGAAGCACTGTGACACGGTCAGCCAGACGCCACACCTCCTCCATACGGTGGGAGATGTAAATCAGTCCTGTGCCTTCGCCACGCAGTTTCTCCACGATGTCGAACAGGCGCTCGGACTCGCCTCGAGACAGAGAAGCCGTTGGTTCATCCAGGATGAGGATCTTTGCCCGACTCGCTACAGCCTTGGCAATCTCCACCATTTGCTGTTCGCCAGTACCCAGCTCACCAAGAGGGACATCAGGATTAATGTCTGTACCGATGACGCTGAGCTTGCGAAGAGCATCCTCACGCATCTGTTTCTTGTCGACAAGCCCTGACCTGCCCTTGGGCTCGTTGCCCAAGGCAAGATTTTGCGCGACCGTCATAGTAGGAACCACGTTGAGTTCCTGATGGATAATTGCGATGCCAAGTTCAGAGGCTTGGCGGGGAGACGAGATATCAACATCATTCCCATTGACCACGATCTTCCCAGAGTCTCGCATGAGGTTGCCGGAAAGGATGTTCATAAGCGTGGATTTCCCCGCTCCGTTTTCTCCCATCAAGGCCAAAACCTCATGACCATAAAGGTTTAAGTTAATGCCATCGAGCACAGTGACACCAGAGAAACTCTTGGAAATGTCCTCCAGGCGCAAAATGGGTGCACGATCCTGGTTCATGCTCACCACCCCTTGTATTCATCCACATTCTCGCGGGTGATCATCTCGCTAGGGATAAGAATGGTGGTCTCCTCCGGAGTCTCGCCATCCACCACTTGCTGTGCGAACTTGATGGCCTGACGAACCATCTCCGCAGGATTCTGCGTGGACATTCCCACGAACGGAGAACCAGCGCGCTTAAGTTCATCGACCCCTTCGGGGCTACCATCCACACCAGTCACGATGATCTGATCGCTCCTACCGGCTTGTTCAACCGCCAGCGCAGCGCCCAAGGCGGACGGATCATTCATACCAAAGATGCCCTGCACGTCTTTGTTGGCCGTCAGCATATCTGTGGTCACAGAAAGACCTGTGGCTCGATCGTTCTTGGAAGCCTGCTGCCCAACCACCTTGATATCAGGATACTTCTCAATCGCCATCTTACATCCCTTAATTCGATCTGTAATGGTCTGGATAGGGGTGCCATCGACGATGAGGATATTGCCCTTGCCACCCAATTGATTGGCAAGGTATTCGCAGGAAAGCTCGCCAGCCTGGACACCATCCGTCATCACGATTGCGTCGGCGCCCTTCGCCGGCGTATCAACAGCAACAACAATGATACCCGCGGCACGAGCACGCTCGATGGCCGGCTTCAGACCGCTCTCATCGACGGCGGAGACGATGATCAGATCCACACCCTGCTCAATGAACGCCGAGATCTGGTTATCCTGAGTAGTCAGATCAAGCTGAGCATCCTGAACGTTCAGCGTAGCGCCAATCTTCTTCGCCTGAACTTTCGCCTCCCTATCCATGGCAGAGAAGAACGGATTGGACATATCCTGCACCATCAGGCCAATGCTCTTGATCTCCGTTGGCTTTGATGTCCCCCCGACCGCATTGTCGCCGTTGCTTACCGCGCTACAGCCGGACAACATCATTGAAGCCGCAAGCAAGGAACAAACAACAGGCATCATAAACGTTTTTTTCATGGTTTTCCTTTTCAACAAGACATGCGTCAACGCATCATCGCGTTAGGCACCCGCATGATTCTCTGACTTTCAGAGAAGATTTAATCATTCTGCGAACAGGCTTTGGCATCATCGTCGGCCCGTCTCCCTCACTCGCCTCCTTTCCCTCTTCAATCTGCTCCAACAGAAAGTTGGCTGCATTCACTCCAATTAAATGGCTGTTCTCCGCAACGAGAGTTATTCTCGGCGAAAGAAGATCTGACCAGGCAAAATCGTCGAAAGTCACCAATCCCACGTCAACTGGGATCCTTACCCCTCGCGTTTGAAACGCCGACATGACTCCGAGCAATATGGGATTGTTGCCAGCGATGACGACATCCGGCTCATAGCCCTGCGTGTCCATGAAGTTAAGCATGGTGGCACATGCATCTTTCTCATTGTTGCCGCATTCGATCACGCGAATCTCAGCTCCGGATTTCGTTGCGGCCGAAACCAAACTGCGTTCACGTGCATAACGGCTATTCCATATATCCGGATATATCGCAAGCAACCATTTACGGAACCCATGCTCGTTCAAATGGGCACCAAGTTGTTCTGCCGCATCAACGTTATCTGTCGTCACATAGGAGAAGCCATCACCTGAGTCTTCCTGAAGCACCCCCTCAACCTCAGGGGTTGAATCTACGAAAATCGTCGGTACCCCCCACTCTCTCAGCATTCTTCTACTGCGATCACTCAATCCTAGCGTTGAGATGATGCCGCCAGGACGGTTCTCGGCCACTCGTCGCAAAAGCGACGTCTCATTGTCTTCCTCATAGCGTCCATTAACAGCCAAGTCGGCGATGAAGAGACTTTCTTCTCTGCCTTGCAGGACGCTTTCTATACCGCTGATCAGATCGAGATAGTAGGAGTTTGACATACCCGCGGTCAGCAACGTAATCGAACGGTTGCGCCCCGTACGCAAATCTTGCGCCTTGCTGTTGGGGACATACCCCATTTCATCGGCAACCTTAAGTATCCTGGATCGAGTTTCTTGTGCGACTCCGCTTTTCCCGTTGAGCGCTCTGGAGATGACGTACACAGACAACCCCGTACGCTTCGAGATGTCAGTTATGGTTACAGCGTTCCTATTCATCATTGAATCCTAAACGTTTATTTTTTGTGATACATATATCATATCGAAAAAAAATGCGACACGCCGTGATATGGACTGATTTTGTTCCGTGTTTCCCCTAACTCGATGGGAGATGATGGAACCATGACAAAGGGCACGAGATACACGCCGGAGTTCAGGGTGAAGGCCGTCAGACTGCTGACGGAATCACGCTCTTCGTATTCGCCGGAGACGAAGGCGAAGAGCGCAGGTGACGAAAGACCTGGGCGTGGCCCCGGAGACGCTGCGCCGTTGGTGCAACCAGGCGGACGCGACGGTCACGGCGGAGACGAGGCAATCGGCGCAGGAAGCGATGGCCGAGCTCGGGAAACCGCGCCGGGAGGTCGTCGAGTTGTGTCGGGCGAACGAGATATTGACGACGGCGTCGGCTTTTTTCGCGGCCAGGCTCGACCCGACACGCCCCTGATGGTCGCCTACGTCGACGAACACAAGGGGCGCTTCGAGGTCGGGCCGATTTGCAGGGGCCTGTCGGAATCATTGGACTGCGGTTTCATCATGCCGCGCGACTGCCGCATGTTCAAAAACAGGCCCGTGAGCCGCATGGCCGCGCGCCACGAGGACTACCTGGACGCGGTCGCCGAGGAACTCAACAACTGGCCCCGCAAAACCCTCGGATACATGAAACCCAGCGAGAAAAACATCGAACTACTCGACAGCACCAACTAACCTAAAACCAACAAAACAACACAGGCGTTGCAACCACCATTAGAATCCGCCAGGTATTCGATCTCAAGGTGCTTTCGGAAGGCAACGTGCTGTACGTGAACCTGTTCGGACTGAAGGTGAGCGTTGCTCTGTCCAAGGCTGATGATGAATACTTAAAGACACGTATGCGTATCAGGTCGATAAGATCACTACCGTTCTGCCGACCGATACCAAACAACTGGCAATTGAGCCCGGCAAGNAGCCTTGGACAGAGCAACGCTCACCTTCA
>CXRD01000150.1_pt1 | contig 14539 bp, 7 predicted proteins | sample 591681 | NCBI WGS metagenome assembly CXRD01 (sample SAMEA3491311, study PRJEB9169) | human gut metagenome | biome: ENVO:mammalia-associated habitat; material: ENVO:feces | place: Bangladesh | collected 2010-04-07
AATCCCGTCACAATCCCGTCATCAGAAAGCGAATCCCGTCGTAATCCCGTCACAATCCCGTCATCAGAACCTGTCTCTGAGCCATTGCGATAGATATTGATGCGCAGATCCGTATCGCCGCCAAGGAATTCCGGTTCAGGCAATCCGGCATCACGCACCTCCTGCAGAACGCGCAGGATGCCGCTCCCCCAATGTTCGATATAGCCCATGTATTCAAAAGCAGAGGCCAATGCTTCGTTGCGGATCTTCGAATAACCTTGCTTCATGCGTTCAATGGTCTGTCCCAGCGGCAAGCGCCCGGGCGAAGTGATTTCCAATCGATCATCGTAGATTGCGATCTGAATGCTTGAATGGTCGATATAGCTGCGATGCACTATCGCGTTGACGATCAGCTCTCGAATGGCATCCGGCGGAATCTCGTACACGTCCTGCCGGTACACGCCCTTGAATCGGGCGCCCATATGGATGTTGCGCAGCACATACTGGTAGGACTCCTCAATAAGCTCCTGCGGAGTGCCCGTGAACTCACGCCGATCCACAAACACAGCTTTGGTGGTTCCCTTGAACACTCCGCATTGCACCACGGACCGGACGGCCGTATTACCAGTGAGAATCGCATAGGCGTTGGTAGGCACCAATTGCCCGTCTTGTTCTGCCAGCACACCCCACTGCAGCAACTGTTTCTCCGTAACCGTTTTGACTTTTGCGGGGTCTTCGGCGTTGTTCTTCGCGGTTTTTGTCAGACTTGCGCACAGTGCTTCAATGTCTTTTTCCGTTACGGACAATCCGAGGCATTGTACTTGGTCGAAGCTCCGATTGCTGCCTTCAATGGTCAGCTCCCGAATGGTGGGCTGGTCTGCTTGACGCGTGGTGCCAGCTACGCGAACAAATGTTCCCTGTTCCTGGCCGAGCGACTTGATATGGTACGGACGCTGCAAGCCGGGAGCGATCTCGGCCACAATAACCGTCTTGCCGTTCACATCATGCATGGTGATGTCGGGAATAATCAGCGGCTCGCAGCTATTGACGATGGCGTCCGAAATGGAATCCATCACCGTAAACACTTTGTCTTCGGCAATGCCCACCACGCGAAGCGTCTGGTCTTCGACGCCGAACACCAAGCAACCACCCTGCCCATTGGCAAACGCCACCGCGGTTTTGGTGTAGTTAATACTCCTGGAGGGAGGCGTGAGTTTGTACTCCACATTCTTGGATTCGCCATTCAACAATGTCTCAATGCTCATGCTTCGCCCTCCTTGCCATCACTATGTATTTCTTTCTTTGGAGAAAAATTCCAAGTATCTGGAATGATACGCTTTTCTTTTACTAAAGACGCTAAAGAACCGACTTTGTCCATTCCGAATTTATTAGCCAGTTTCTGCAATAATTCTCCTGCTTTCCACACATGGAAAACACCAGGCTGCATAAATAAACGCATGTAAAATGCTATAAAAGCTTCTGCGCACTCTTGCGGAATGCAGTCAATATTGTCAAGCATGATAATTTCATTGAGATCATACCCCGTAACCTTCGGGAAACTGTCAGAAAGATACTCCGCTCCTTCCTTAAGATGCGCACCCAAGAGGGGAACCAGCTTAGCAAAAGCAACTCGCTCTTCTTCACCCCAATTCCGCCCTTTGCCGGCATGACGATCTTCAATAAATTGATGAAGCCACAGATCCCATACCATATCTCTGTCTTTGGAATCTAATCGGAATTCAAAAGCCCAAGCAACCTGATCCATAAACAAAGCCGCATAAGCGCCATTCTCAACCGTCACGACTTTGGACAGAAGCCTGGTTCTTTGCTTCTCTTTTAGCTCGCCATAGGTTATCATCCTAAATACTTGCAAAAGGAAACTCTGTCTTTTATACTCGCTCAGATGGGATAAGTATTCGAACTCATCAATACAACTTTTATAGAAAACAATATCAATAAGTCGAATATTAAAATTCGGATTGGGAAGTATCGAATTCCAAATAAATTCTGTACCTGCTTTTCCCATCAGATCAAATAGCCAACTCTCCACATCTTCATTATCAAGAGAGTGAAGCATATTGATATTTACAAGTAATGCCGTCCAAACAGGGCGCGAAAAATCACCTTCATCTTCGATGAAATGATGAATCGCATCTTTTTCATCAGCATCAAATCCATTCCAAGAACCAGGATCATGAATATACCGCCAACGTATTCTTTCTATCCAGAAATATGCAAGTTCGCCAGGCCAACAATTTAAAGAGCATGTAACAGGATCATTTTCCCATTGCTGACCATTGCCTAAAGTAAATGCTCCACTATGTTCGTTCCAAAGTTGCAATGCAAAGTCACTCATCACTTGCAACATTTTCTCAGTGATTGTAGTCTTCCCCTGATCCATTTGCATGTTCAGAAAAGTTGATATTGCATTCACTTCATCTTGATTCACTTTCGGCAATAGATTCCTCAACAAATCAAGAATTGAATCTCGACAATCATCAAGTAACGCCATGCCCCAGCCACGAATAATGGAGCAACGATACTGCACCGAGGCATGCTCTTCATGCCGGTTAACAAGTTCCCAGAGTGTTAATCCCACTTGAGGATTATGCGCAACAACTTCACGAATTTGCTGATTAAACAACTCTATGCTTGTAAAACCAAATTCGCCTATCTTATTTTGCCCAGCAAACATCTTCTCTTCAATTATCGAGGGCTCATGTGTCAGAAGATCAATAAAGCGTTCATTGCTGATTCCGGTAGTTACGATATGAGCACTTTCAGCATAAGCATAATAATCAGCATGTTCGCGCGGCGAAAAACCATGTTTCTGGGCAAGCTCGTTTGCCCATTGCCAAGCTTCAGGCCAACTATCCATATCACCATTCATATTCCTAAGAAGCCATTGAAGAACATCGAACTGCCCATAAAGCGCCGTTCGTTCGTCAGAATATCTTTCCTTAAGAAAATTGAATTTATTCCTCAAATATTCCAGTATTTTTATCTTTGAGTTCTCTCCCAAGCCGGGAGCAGATACTTTAAGAACCGTATAGACTTCATGATGGGCGTCTACATCAAACAGATAGTCTTGATCGAGGATCCAATTGACTTTACGATCCGCATCCCAATCCGAAAAAGCAATAGTATTGATCGCCAAACGTTTGAGAAGTGCAGATCCGCTGTTCCACCACCGATGTATCAGTTCATCCTGCTGATCTTTATGAGCATGTGCATAATTACGGAGAATATCAATAAACATTGATTGCAAATCAGATACATGCATGTTCTGATCGCTAGGTTCTATCGATGGCCTACTCAAATGAGAGTATTCATCTCCACCCTGATAAGCCTGCAATAAAGCGCTTGCCCTTTGCAAACCAGACTCGGCAAAAGATACGAATTCCTCCGTTTCCAAACTAAACTCACTATTATTTTTCTCTACCTTGTCGCAAGACCATACAATCTCTGCATTAGGCCTTATACCATTCCCCCAAAAAGGCATCGCCAGCTTCAGATAAGGACGAATAGCGAGAGACAATATTTGAGGAGAGACATCTGAATTGCAAATGGATGAGAAATCAAATTCATCAAGAGCACATGGAGCGGAATGGCCCTGCATGGAAGTCATTAAAACCGTAAAAGCTGGAACTAAATCGCGTCTACCATTCTGACTGATACAATAGCTGACGCACTCATGCAATCGTTCGAATAGCCAGTTAGACATTGATGACTGCAGTTTGCAAAGCACATGTAGTACGAAATCCAGTTCTTCCGGCCTTCGCACAAAACTGGTAGTAAACCAATTCAGTAAGATTATTTCATTCTGAGTTTTTGGATCTCTTTCCGTAAAAATTTCCCGGAGAACATCCGGACTCATCACCCAAGACAGCCATTCCCTCTTTATCTTCGATTTATCTGCTTTTTTCTGACCTTCTTCCCTTTCAATAATGTCAACAAAACATTGCGCTCCTTCATCTGTAGATAACGCAGCCCTAACATAGTCAAGATCAACAGCATCCTTCGGAACGCCATTTTCGATAATGCCCGGTAAACGTTTTTTGTAGGCATTGTAGTCCGAGGATATATAATCAGTCCAAGCGGTTAGCGCTTCAACTAACGCATGATGCCCATTAGCAGCAGGATAGGGAATTGGAATAATTCCATTATGTTGCCATTCATTATCTCTTCCGTCCATATCCTCCTCAGAGAGGAAAATGTACCGAGGTCTGGCGTGGGACGAAATGCCCAATGCAAGATATCGCATAATGACATCGCCAAAGCTGTAGCCAATGAATACAACCGTGTATGTCTCAAATAGCTTAAGTAGAAAACGTGCCGCCCAGCCCTCTGAAAGGTAAGCCCGAGCAAAATCCCTATCATCAAGGACTATTTCGCGATCAGAGCTATCCACTGAACCATGCAAGTACAACAATCCTGAGAAATCGCTGCCGATGGGGACAGCCGGTCCATAATAGCTTCTGCCTAAATCACAATTCTGCTTTTGCGCAGCTTCCTCAAGGAGAAGATCGTAATTTGTTGTCACAATGCGCGGAGTTTTTACGCTACTAGCGAGTCTGACGATAGCTTCGTGCGTGGAATTGCAATGAATATCATCACCACGCATGAGATCTTTAGTTCGCTTGTGAGCATTAAAATTATCAGGCAGCATCCCAATAAAACGATCCAACTGCTCACCATTATGAGGGAGAGGCTCATCTGCCTCTTCAGCAAGCTTTGTAGCTAACTGCTCATAAGAAGGCAGATTGGAGGGAGGATTAAATGAAACTCCCGCGCCGACAAAGAAAACCACTTCATCCTTCGTGGCGGCGTCGAGTAACTGTTGAGGAATATTTACATCTGCCGTGATCCACATAAGCTGACAACTACTCCTTGCCCAACGGATGAACGGGCCAGGTCCAGGTGGAGACTTCTTTTCGCTTTCGCTCGATGGAGGGAATGGCGCGAAGGGCTTTGCCCATGCGTAGGTAGTTCACCAGCACGCCGTCGTCCAAATCCATTTCCAGGTTGCGGGTAGCTAATGGGTACAGGGTCTGGTCCTCGTAATCCTTACACTCGAGAACGGCCTTGCGCAGTTTGGCGGCCTGTTTCTGGTCCGCGGCACGATCCGAATGTTCCAAGCTATCGGCGATGTCGGCGATTTTGCCGGTGTAGTCGCGCAGATAGTTGAGTACCACGTTCGTGGTTTTCGGCGTATACCGGTGCAGGTACACGAGCGCCTTGAACGAGCCCTTGTTGCTGGTTTGACTAGAGTACTGCCAGTAGATCGGACGGTTTGAGTACATCTTCACATGGTCGTTGTAGAAATCGTTCACGAAATACTTGCGGATGCTTTTGTCCAGTATCTGTTCGATGTAGGCGATGTTCGCGGCCAGATTCTCCTTGCCAAACACCACGGAAAGGAACCTGCGGAACCGCGTCACAATATCGTCCTCGAAGCAATCCGTCTCCGTAACCGGAATGACATTGTCCACATCCGGTTCGAACGATGGGTTCGGAATCTGCGCGTGGAAATCATCAAGCGTCTCGCCCTGCGAGGCGAGGATCAATCCCGGCTTATTAAGCGAATACCTGCCGAACATGCAGCCCACCGCATAGGAAATGAGTTCCCTGACGACATCTTGGGCGAATTTCTCGTTGCGCGCTTCCGGCGTATCTTTCGGATACGCGAATGCGACGTTACGCTTCAACGACACACGTTCCAACGGCACATCGCACGGCACATCATCACGTACGCCATACGCATCCGCCACCAGCTCGTTATTACGGATCTCACGCTGGCGCTGTTCCTCGGATACGCGATTCCAGTACTCGCGAAGATGCGTTACCGCATCTTCGAGTAAATCTCCCGCTTGTGAACCCTGATTAGGGTCAAGCAACGCAAACCGTTGAAAATCCCATGACGTCTCAAAAGAATCCCAGTCCTCTTTTGAAGATCCAATCATTGAGTGAACCAAACTAGGCAACGCTTCTTCTTTTTTAATAGGAAGAGGAAACCGAAGTACATCCCCTGTCTGATAGTTTAATGTTGGGTTAAGCCCCTGCAAAATATATGGAGCAAGCGAAGATGTAATCACACCGATGAACGACAACAAATCATTGCCATCTACATTATCTTTTAAGAATAAACTTGGACCTCCAGTCTCAGCAATATCTTCCTTACGAAGAAGGCGAAATGTTCCACCTCTCGAACTAATTTTTGTCCATGTAATTCCTTCTTTATCCCATAAATACTTAGGAGAAATTCGAGCTACTTTATCTGAACGGTAATAATCACGAGTTTCCTCATCCCATTTCACGACGTTATTTAAATTCCCATAATAATTCCGTTCTTTACCGCCTTTAGCACAGAAACGGTAACGTGATTTATTATTTACATCAGTAGATATCAATTCCCACCACAAGCGTAAATATTGGAGATTATCACCTGTTTTAATTAAACCATCGCTGAAAAGAATAGTGTCCGAAGCTGGATTTATCAACGTTTTTCTTAATTGCTCACCGAGCCAATAGACGATTGGCGAGCCAGGGATTTGCGCGAACTCGTGCTGGTTCACCTCGAAAAAATACTTGCGCATACCCGAATGGGCAGATTGCTCATTATTGTGCGCATCAATGATTCCCAATGCACGAGGCCCTTGCTGCTTAGCTCCCACGAAATCGCTGAGCCTGACGAATGCACTCTTCCTGTCACTATGCCCCTTTTCTAAAGTGAAAGTGCAAATAGGCACGGTGGCGCCTTCGAATCCGGAATATTCCAGTTGAATCAACGAACTGATATGTTCCTGTCGAATAATATGTTGACGCATTTGCTCATAGGAGGATATAAACATCCACACATAAGGAGTCATGAAGCCAAGTTGTCCATGTTCAGGCACCATTTCAAGCAGTCTGTAAATGAACGCAGCGAAGAGATCGGCTTTACCATCCTCATAGCGATCCTGCACGAACTGTTTGAGCTCGCCGCTCATGTTCTTTGCGCCCATGTATGGCGGGTTCGCCACCACTGCCGCGTATTTACGTGCGAGATACCTTGTCTGGGCGAAAACCCCCTCCACGCGTTCACGCAGAAGCGAGTCAAACAATGTGGTTTCGGCTTCAGCATCTTCTGCCGATGCGGCAAGATCAACAAGCTCCTGCGGCGGCTCAATCAGCGAACCGTACACATCCGCCTTCGCATAGGTATTCCATACCGTGAAGTCCAAATCCACTTGGTATAGGTCATTCAGATCGGCGACATCGCTTTCCTCGAACGAAATCGGCGCAATGCGCTGAATGTTCGGCTCCACTTGTTTTTTGAAGAATCTGCGAGAACGGGAGCGTGCCTTCATGGTCAGGGCAAAGGCGGCAAGGCTTGCGGCTCTCTCGTCGATTTCCATGCCGTACAGGTTGTGTTTGAGAATCAATCCGGGAATATCGCTCGGCGCATACCCTTCTTCTTCGTAGATCTCATACAGCAGGTCGAACGCGTAGGTAAGCATGTGGCCGGAACCGCATGCGGGATCGCAGACGGTCAAGTCCTCCGGGGTCTGGATTTTGAGAATGTCCTCATCCCCGGCGGCATCATTCTCTGAAGGCCAGATGTAATAATCCCATTTTTTGTGCAGCTGGCTATCCGGATGCGACTGCATCCACAACCTGCCCACGGTGTTCTGCACAAGGTAGCGCACGATCCAATCCGGCGTGAACAGCTGGGTAGCGGCGGGAATCTCATTGGCTCCGGCTTTGTGGTTCTTCTTGAACCCGTCCATCACCTCGTTCTTGCGTTCCGAAATGTAGTACTGATACAGCCAGCCGATGATCTCCACATTGCCGGACGGATCGTCAACACCGCAATCCTCCGGGGTCATGACCTCCACCGCATTCCTCAACACGGAACCCTCGGCGAGCAGATCGGCTGGCATGAGCAGTTCATCCACCCTGCCGGCCTCCTTGCCGACGTTTTCGAACATGAACGGCAGGTTACGATTCCAGAACCGGCATTCGGATTGCAGCAGCAGACCATAAGCCAGGCCCTGCGGATCATCCGCCAAGATGGAACCGCTCAGCAAACCTTCGATACGCTCTTTGGCCTTATCATTCACCCGCAACGAGAACACCCTGCTGTCATACTCGCCTCGTTTCGCGGCTGCAAGCACTTCCGGCAGGCCATTCGTGCTGGTCAGGCCAGCTGGAGAGACCACCGGCGTGCCGGTGAACCCGTGCACATCCATGTAACGGAACGCGATGATGCGGTTGAACCATCGGTACGCATAGCGTTCCACCACATGTCTGCGGCCCTCTACGCCGCCACCGGCCTGCTCGATCTCACGCTGCAGAAAATCGAATGCACGCGGGTCGTCAACCTGGGCGTCGGAATTCGGCACCAATGCGGAGTCAAGCCGGGCCTGCACCGCGTTCATGAGCTGGCGGCGCGCATCCGTTGCGAAGGCTTGCAGTTTCGACGTGTTCATAGCAGGATCTTCTTTCCATTCTCAATGGCGGCGATAAGCTCACGGCGGTAGGCATCAAGGAAGTCATCCACATCATCCTTGGTTTCCAAAGCATCCTTGGTGTGAGGTCTGCTGATGGTAGCGAACGACACGGCCACGCGCGGGGTCTCCTCTTGCCGCGATTCAGGAATGTCCGCATCCGTCGTCATAGCGGTTGGAACCTGCGCCTCGCCTGCGAGCGCGGTCTTCGGTCTCGGTGCGGAGGCTGCTAGCGTATTAATGAGTTGTGGGTAGGTGCGTTCGCTCAGCTCGTGTACGCTTTCGCGCATTTTGTAGATGAACGGTATGTGCTGCATGCGTTCCGCCACTTGGTCCAGTTCTGTCTCGACCTTGGTTTGCGCGGCTTGTGTTGCGTGCTGATATTCGGTGGAATCGTGGATTCTGGCGCGAATATCTTCCACGTCTTTAAGCGCGTTGGCGCGTTCGGTTTGGATGGTTGCGCCTGTTGCCTCACGCAAGTCGTCAATGGCAGTCTTGAATTTATTGGTTTTACGGAAGATGTCCGGGTCGTTTGCCAGCTGTTCCACGGATTGGTACAGGCTTGCTGCCGTAGTACCAGATACATAGTCGATGTTCGGCTTGTTGTTTTTCAGCCATTCCAATCCGTCTGCAAGAATCCTGGATTGGGAGCCGTTGAGGAAAGCGACAATCGGGTCGATTACGTCTTCTTTAAACTCGAGCAGTTCCTCGGAACCGTTTTCGGTTTCTTGTGCGGTGAAATCGCCAAGCAGCCAGTCCTCACCCATTCCGGAGGCATAGTTGATTTTCTCAATGGCCTTGTCGAGCTGCTGCACAAAGCCGAATCGGGCATTGCGCACGCGCAGCTGGGTCAAACTCTCCGCTTCCCGCTTAAGTCGCGTGGTAACGGTCTCCGCCAGATCAATCGCATTCGATGGCAGGTCCGCGGCGGTGAGCCCAAGGAAATCCCTGGCGAAGTCACGCAGCTGTGAAACTTTTCTCGTGTCGAATACGCGTGGCAGATCCACTCGGATGGAATCCTGCTTCTTCGTTTCCCTAAGCAAACGAGCGGCCTCGCTGCGCTGCACCGGCTTGCCATCCAATGTCAGCGTGATTCTGTCGGAACCATACAAGTGGCCGATGCATGCGAGCGTGGCGGCATACGGCCAACCATAGGGAACGCTGCCGTAGGCATCAAGAAGGCTCTTGACGGTGGCGACCATACCTTTGCCTTTGTCACGACTGACCGCGGCGAACACATCATCGGCGGGAACGTCGAGCTTGTCCTGCACTGCGTTCATGCCGTCAAGCATGCCAGGCTGGTGCTGCGAAGCGTTCATGATGATGCGAGCGAGATCCGTTTCCTCATATCGTTGCCCACCAAGTAGGGAAAAGTTCGTGTAGAACCGGCCGATGAGCGTTCCAAGCCCTTCCGCCATACGCGCCTGCACCTCGGTGGATTTCACTTCCACTTTTCCGCCGTTATAGTCGAACTCGCCATTGGCCGCGGCTTTGACGATGCGGGTACGCAGCTCCGTGTAAAGCCTTTCATTGGCGACGCTCTTGCGGGAGATGATCTGCTGGCGCACTTCTGACTGGCTGTTCTTGTCGGTGCGCATGAGGTATGTGTAGGTTTTCACGTACATGCGCAGATCATCGAACAGTGTCCTGTCGGACATATCCAACAGCAAAGTGATGGTGTCGCGCATGCCCATGCCCATGCGAATGGCGTCCGCACGGTCCTGCGCATTGGTCGATGTGACCACGTTCAGCCAGATGAGCTGCTGCGCGGACTGTTGCACCCCATCGATGCGCAAACCATAGCGGAACTGGGCACGCTGCTCGCCGTATGCCACGGTCATCTTGCCGAGCACGTCACTGACCAGGATCTTCTTCAGCTCGTCGATTTCCTTGCTGGAGTCGATGTCCGTGCTTTTGATCTCCTGCTCGATATCCTGCTCTTCGTTGGTCAGGTAATTGTAGGTATCTCCCACACGCTGCACATACGTGTCTTTTTCCAACTCTCCCAGAACATACTTGATGTTCCGTTCCAGTTCCATCACATCCATGTCGAACTGGTCGGTCAGCAGAATACGCAGGTTATGCGGTGTGGTGGGGAATCCGTCGACATGCTTGACCAGCAGCAGCACCTTCAGCAGGCGCACGCCCAGCTCCTTTATATCGGAGCCGAGTCTCTTTTCGGCTTGGTTGATGCGGAAGTTCGAGGTTGATTGGATGGCGTCGGCAATACCGTCATATAGTTTGTCGAACGGCATCAAGGCCCCGACCATCTCATTCTGGCTGGACCGCAGCGTGCTGCTGATGGTGGACAGCATGGACCGTTCACCCACAGATGCGTGGCGTCCGGAAAACATGTTGTACCGGCTCATTTCCCGCAGCACGTTCTGGAACAGCTCGAACTCATAGTTCACAAACGGATACGATGCGATGAAATCGTCCTTGCTGTATGCCTTGTTATTACTGAATTTCGAAGTCTCACGAGTGAATTCGAACATGGTGCGCAGGTTCGCGTTCTGCTCATCCCACAGCTCGTTCATCACCGACTCATATTCCGGTTTCTTGGTCAGCAAGCGCTTCTGAATGACCTCCACCACGTCGGCGCTGTTGAGCTTCAGCTTGATGGAGAACCTGCCCTGGATCTTCGAAAAATCATAGCTTTGTTGCTTGGTCCGATCGCCAACAATGGTATCCATGTCTTCTTGGGAAGTGACCACCACCCATGCATGCCCGTTGGTCTTGACGGCAAGATCCTCGGCGATGGATTGCAGTGACAGCATGAGTTCTCTGTTCTCACCGATGAACTGGCCTACCTCATCCACGAGGAACAGGATGCGGCGGTTCGGTTCCTGACGGGACAGCCACATGTTCACGTCGTCTGCGAAGTCGCCGACCGTCATCGTGTACGTATCCTCGTACCGTTGGATGATGCTGTCTTGCTCCGGTTTGCCTGTCACCGCGGCATAGGCTTCGCAGATCTCATCATCCCATAGCACGGCCTCACCACGGCCTTCGCTCCATGGTTTGCCAGCCACCTGCTCGAACTCTTGTTTGAAATCCTCGAAATAACCATTGCTCGCCAAATCGCGTTCGAATTTCGCAACGTATGGATTCTTGCCGTAGAAACCACGCGCCTCATCGAATACGCGAACAAAAGCGTACAGCAGCATGTCGGAGGCATTGGATTTATCCGCCTTCTGATCGATGTTGAATAGAATCGACGTGGCTGGTATCGTCAAAGCCTTTTCAAGCTGACCTGCAAGCATCTGGTCATCCTGTGCTTCGGCCTTGCCCATGAAGGCATGAACAATCTGTTCGTGACTCATGGTCGGCTTATTGCCCTTGTCAACGAGTTCAGCCGGGACCTCGCCCAGAATATGCGACAGCATCTTCAACAGGTGCGATTTACCGGAACCGAAGAAACCGGAAATCCATGCGCCATTCTGTTCGTGGTTCGACGGGTCGTTGTATGCGTCAAGGAATTTGGCCAGATTGCGGCAAATCTCCTCCGTCAGCACATACTCGTTGACCTCATCGTTAAGATTTTTCTCATCATTGGCCTTGATCACACCATTGATGTTGCGGTCAATGTCCTTGCTGAACAGCTCCTTGAAACTGATGCCGTTTCCCCCGTTCATTTGTGTCCCTTCTTCTTTGAACGAATACTTGCAAATCCTGCCTCGTGTCATGTTGCAGCTGACAGGACATTCCTTTAAACCGCTATGCTTCCAGCCGCACGCTCATCTCACGCAGATTTTGCGCACGATAATAATTGTCTCCCGGCAAACAGTTGAACAGCGACATGACCGATCCTGAAGTAGCGCTTCTTGTGAACGTACCCGGATAAAACAGTACCAGCGGGCGATCATCGATACGCCCTTGCAACGCGTTGAGCAGTGTATGCGCACGAATATACGGGTAAACCTTGCCGATTCCCGTAATGAACACGATATCGGCCCCGCCTTCGCTCTTGGCCTGCTCGTAATGATCACGAATGGTATCGGGCAGATGATTCGCATCGGCCCCCAGTATATTGTCGAGCAATCTCAAGAAGTTATCCGTGTGAACATCCGATGAAACCTTTTTGTGGCGTTTTTCCTCCCTTCTGAATATGCGATCCAAAATGCCACGCTTCTCAAGAATCTCCAAAGCAATGTCGTACAAATCCAACGTAAGCACTTGCGGAGCGTAATCGCCATCATCTTTCGGCGTCATCGTCTGCAGACGATTCGCCAACTGCTTGATATGCTCGGCGACTTCAAGCTCCTGCATGGGCGGGTAGTCATAGATGTAATACGGCTGTTCTCCCGCCAGCCCGCTGTTGGTCCGGAATGAACGGGACTCCATGATCTCATATAAATGAGCGAAATCAGCATCAATGTCACGACGCTCATCCACAAATCCAATATCGGCGATGGAATCAGCCACGCTATCCTCCCGTCCTGCTCATAATGACGATTCGCGCATCGGAAGATACCCGAACGAATCCGCCCTCTTTCTAAGAATATCCGCCAAAGAGGGACTGGGAAGGAAAGACAACACCATGTCGGAATTTTTATCGAACAGATGTGCCTCCCTCATGGCCTTGAACAGATTGGACCGAAGTTTCTTCGCCGTTCCCTCGCTTACGGTTTCCAGTTCAGAATGCCATGTGGCTTTGTCCGCAATGAACCGATCATAATCCTCAAAGTCCAGATGCGTATTGCCGGTAAGATAATGCTTTTTAAGTACTTCGCCGGCGAATTCCCCAACGATTGCGTAATAACGGCACATCGCGATCCACATAAGTGCCTCGCGGTCGGATGTGGAGGAATCCGGGCCTGCCAAATATGCAAGCTCCTCAACCGTGAGCGCACTGAGCCGCCTAGTAGTTTCCGCCACAACGCGCCTGTTCGCGGAATCCGTGCGAATCGCAAGAACGTTTTCCTCGATGGCCTGTTGGCGAATCGCGGCAATGGACTTGCCCACCTCGGTTTGGGAAGAACACTCAGCGTCGCCGCCGCCTGCATGATTCAGATGATTCAGATACATTTCCGCAAGCGCCCGGCCCTGCGAGGCAAGAAGTCCGCCGACAGTGAAGGAAAGCCGGTACCGCTCCCCCTGCGTCGCTTCCGCACCGTACGAGCCCGCCATGCGTATTCCTTCCCTTTGCTAAGACATCAACGTTAAGACACAAGAATATTTCAGAATATTCCTAGGTGTGGAAGTATCGGCGTATCAACCCTAGTGCGGAACCGTTTCGGTACATCTCGCGGAACCTCTTATGATATGCAATCTCCGCTGCTCGGATAACAGGCAATATAGATGATGCGCAAACTCAATAATCAGAATAACGGAATGAATTGAAGCTAAAGGAGACATATCAAGTTTCAGCAAAGTTCGTAAGGCAAGAGCGACTGCACCGAAGTGGTGACGTTTTTTGGACTCCCTGACCGGGATGAGAACCTCTTCATGGCGCAGTACAGCAAACGCGCAAGTTGTATTTAGTCAAGTCGGTGTTTTGGGTTGGCCGGAGTTCCTGTTTTCGGGCCGCAACGCGGCCACACCGCCCCCGCGATACACCTTGACCCGGTCGTGGACCGCGCCGACGCCCGCGCCGAGCAGTTCGGCGGCCCGCTTCCGCCGCATGCTGCCCGGCACCGGTTCGATCGCCTTGGTCCCCGTCTCCAGCGGGATGATGGATTTCGCCATATGGCCGGCATACCCGGGATCCTTTGCCGGCCGGCATTCCAGGCACTGCCCGGTCGGATAACCCAAGCGCTCGGCCACCCGGGCCGCGGCCATCGGCGTGGCGGAATACAAGTCCACCACGCGCCGTCGTTCCCCGGGACCGGACATACGATAATCCTTTCGTCCAGTCTCCAAGAAAACGTCCGCACCCTGTAAGTCCGCCTGATTTTGTACCAGTCACTCATAAAAGTGCGCATGAAAATGCAAGGAATACTGCAATGAAGCGGTTTACTACGGCTGATCTCATTGACCCGGAACACCACCCCCAGTTCACAGGTTATAGATATAACGTCGCACAGAATATATAGCAATGTGCCCCGGTATCCGAAGATGCCGGGGCACAT
>CXRD01000082.1_pt1 | contig 11407 bp, 10 predicted proteins | sample 591681 | NCBI WGS metagenome assembly CXRD01 (sample SAMEA3491311, study PRJEB9169) | human gut metagenome | biome: ENVO:mammalia-associated habitat; material: ENVO:feces | place: Bangladesh | collected 2010-04-07
GTCCTCTAAAGAATTGCCCAACACACCGTTGCCAATCCAAATTGTCCCGATGCGAGGTCGTCCTGGAAGAGTCATCAAACGTCGCGCGAGCCTGGGCCTTCGTGACCTGCAGCTACCAGACGAGCAACTCCCGCACCGTGGTCTACGCGAAGGAGGTGGAAGGATGGGATTCGCGCCCTTCGGAATAGGGCTCCTCATGGGGTTCCTCACGCTCATGGCCTACGCCTGCTGCGCAGCCGGCGACGACTGAGACTAGGGATTGTAGATTGAAGCTACAACCGAATATGGTCCTTCGACCCCTTGCCGCTATATCTCGGCAAGGGGTCTTGCATGTGGCTTGCATGTGGTGAGATAATTTAAGCACTTGATTGAAACAAGACGCTGCCGGCTGCTTCTCGATAAGCTTCCGGTTGTTCATGAACAGAGGTGCGCAATTGGGAAAGATAAAGCTGCAAGACGTCAAAAGGGCTATCGACATCGGAAAGGACGCCCTGCCCTTCGTTGAACCCGCTATGAACAAATACGGACCCGCTCTGATTGACTGGACGCAGCAAAGGGGAAAGCAGGCAGCAGATAGTCTGGGAAAAGCCAGGGACTCATTCCTTTCAAAGGGCCAGACAATCAAAGACAGGAAGGAGCAGCAAAAGTCACTCGAGGCGGCCCGCAAGAAGGCCGTGGCAAGCTCACTTCCACCAATCTCCGCAAAGGAGTTCTTCGAGAACTTCGAGAACAACGTCTCCAGCGAAGCTGACCTCAGCGATGGGTACATGGCGATCGCCGGCTGCTACGCCGTCGCCACGATGAAATCGGCACGAGAGAAAGACCCTTCCGCCTACGAGGACGTCTATGTCGGTTGCGGCAAATCCATGGGCTTCAGCATATACACCCAGCTTTGCGGCTTCGGCAACGTCGACGTCTACGCCGACTTCAAGTTCAAAAGACCCATGATGATCCTGCTCTTCCCGTGCGAGGAGAAAGACCTCGAGACCCGCTATGAGGCCCTCGTCAGGGATCTTCAGGCCGAGAGCTCGTACAACAAATGGGACGTCCTGACGCGCTCCGATGAGGCGAGATAGGCGCTAAGAGCATGAGCGACAAAGAACTTGCGCCAATTAGCGTCGAGGTTGTTACAATCGACGACCTCGACAGCATCAAGGTCATCGCCAACACCAATACGAGCAAAGAGAACAACGCCGGCATCGGAGAGCGGGCGAACGCCTTTCTCGGCCTCGCTTCGAACGTCATAGACCTCGTCGAGGGAAAGCAGCTTTACAAAGTCGAGGTCCCCGAGGGCTACAGCCTTAAGGACCTTGTCGCCTCGAAGAAGGATCCGGAAGCGGTGAGAGCCCTCGTCCGAGACCCGAAAGGTTGCCTGAGCGGCGACGTCTCCCTCAAAGCAGCCGGGGTCGGCCCCGCGCAGATCGCCAGCGTCGGCCTTGCCGCAGCGGCGATGGTTGTCGGCCAGGCGTACATGACCGAAATCAGCGACAGCCTCCAGCGTATCGACGCCAAGCTGGAATCGATCGCCTCCATGATCGCCGGCGATCAGAGGGCAAAGGTCAAAAACGCCCTGGACATCGCCAGAACCTACGCAGCCCTTCATGACGATTACCTCCAGAAACCCGCCGAGGCGCGCCAGGCGGCAAGAAACGAGATCGAGGGCAGGTACAACGACGTCGGCCAGGTGATCGATTGGATTACCGGGCAGCTCGCCGGTATCGAAGGCAAGGCCAGAGACGCTGCCGAGCGTGAGAAGGACCTCGAACCGCTACTTAAAGAGATCCAATCCTACGAGGCTCAGTTCGGCATGTGCCTCCAAGCCCTGTCGGCGCTCGCCATGACGCGCATGTACTACGACGGCAGCATGGATGACCGCAGCGCCCTGATCGAAGAGCAGCGGATACTCGACAAATCTCAGGGCTTCCTGAAAAAGAGGCAGGTCCTCGCCGCGCTCATGGAGATGAAGATCGGGGGCATGAAAGGAGCGCCCATCGCGCTTCCGCGCGGTACCCAGGGAAACGCCCTCAAGAGGCTGGTCTCCCAGACGCCTAGAGCCGCCGCAAAGGAACAGATCCTCGAGGCCAAGGTCGAGATGCGCGCGAGCCTACGCTCGGGAGAGTCGAAACTGAGGTCCGAAGCCGAAGACCGAAAAGGCGAGATCGAACGCATCGCAGCGGCATCCCGGACAGCCAGAACGCTGCTCACAGACGGGACCGACTGCTGGCTCATCGACGATCAGGAAGATTAGAAAGCAAGAAGAAGAGGCGGGCAATTGCCCGCCTCTTCCTACATCACCCACTTGAACATGGCGCGGAACAGCCAGACGAAAAAGCCCAGCGTGACCTTCAGCGCCGCCTTGAGGAACCTACCAAGACTCTTCATCGACGTCGCCCCAATCTTCCTTGACCTTGCGGGCGCCCTCGTCGGCGCCCTCTTCCTTCTCCTTCGCGAGCATCCTCGCCAGCTCGTCGGGCACGCCCGGGACCTCCGCCCTCCCCAGAGCGCGCTGCAGGTTCCTTATCTGCGACTTCAGCGGTTTTGAGGGAGGGGCCACGTGCTCGCGGTAGCAAGCGCAAATCGCAGCCGCATCACATAGGTAGCCCCGCACCCGGGCGAACGCCTCGTCGCCGTCGAGCAGGACGCGGCGGGCGCGCCCGAGCTCGGCCTCCGAGGCCAGCATGAAGCGCCATCCGCGGGACTTGCGCGCCGCCGGTATGCCGTCCGCGGGCGCGTCGGCGCACCAGTCGTCGCGCACCTGGTGCCAGTTCGCCGTGAGCCAGAGCCCCTTCTCGGGATCCTCGCGCATCTCGAGCTCGAACTCCGTGAGCATGTTCGCGCCGGAGAACGGCGATCCATCCGTGAACGAGAGCGTGTCGAACAGCGTCGTCCTGCCGCCCTCGTACTCTATCTTCACCATCATCTCCGGCCCCTCTCCCTGCGCTGGTCCTGCTGGGCCCACTGCCGCTCGGCGGCGAGGATTCGCTGTCGCTCGTCCTCGCGGCGGCCGTCGCGAGAGTTTCCTTCGGCAGCACCGCGCCCGTCGCCGTCCCCGTAGCGGGTCTTGAGCGGCATGAGCCCGTTCATCGCCATGTAGTCGCGCGCAGCCTCGAGGCGGCGATAGCCCTCGCCGCCCGCCTGACCACACCGCTCGAGCGTAGCCATCCTGAGACCGAACTCCTCGATGGACTCGACGTCGAACTTCGCGCAGGTCACGAGCGCCGAGGAGAGCCTGCTCAGCTCCGACAGGTCGTTGAGCTCGAGGGCGCGCTCGGCGGCCCCGCGGATGCGCGCGGCGCTCGCGTTCGTGGGACGGTAGGCACCCTCGCGATCGAAGCGGCGGCGGAGCATCTCCTTGCCGTAGACGAACCCCAGGCGCTCGCCGCTGACCTTCTTAGACGGCTCCTCGGCAAGGCTGAACACCCAGTCGTCCCGCTGCGCCTTGGCCGAGTTGTCGGCGACGTGCACGCCAAGGGCGTCGAGGATGCCGAGGAACTCCGCCTCGTCGCGCGCCGTGGTCTTGGCGAGCGCGACGCGGGCGCGGATGTCGCCGACCCACGAGTAACCGCCCGCGCCTGCCCGCCCGCGCGCCTCCCGCTCGGCATTTATCCTCCTAATCACCTCGTAGGCGCTGCCTTTCTTGATTCTCAGCAGCTCCGTGACCTCGTCGGCGTCCAGCATGTGCGGCCTAGGCGTCTTCGCCACCTTCTCGTCCATGGCTCCTCCCATCAATAGCGTATGGATACGTACGGTTTACAGATTGAGAGTAAACGTACGGATATGTACTGTCAATAGAATTGCGTACATTTGCGTACGCTGATAAGATGTGCTGGTACGTAATTCCAGGAGGAGGGCTCATGTCCGTAGGCGAGAACATAAGTCGGTACCGCAAGTCGCGCGGCATGACGCAGGCGCAGCTCGCCGAGGCGGTCGGCTTGACCGAGGGGGCCGTGCGCCACTACGAGAGCGGCATCCGCGCCGTGAAGCCCGAGCTGATCGAGTCCATCGCCGCAGCGCTCGGCGTGTCCGTCAACGCCCTCAAGGATTACGGCGTCGAGACCGCGGGCGACCTCATGTCGCTTCTCGTGCGGCTCGAGGACTCCTTCGGCATCGTGCCCGCAGCCGACGGCTCGGGTCTCACCCTGAACCCCAAGGTTCCGCACACGCCCAAAGCCGCGATGGCGATCGGGCTGTGGGCCGAGAAGCGCGCGCAGCTCGAGAACGGCGAGATCGATGCCCAGGAATACGAGGACTGGAAAGCCTCGCTGTAGCGGCTCCCCGCATTTCGCAATCAACGCGCAACCGAATCAGGACGCCAGGCTAGGCGGTGAGCGCCGCCCGCACCTGCGTATGCTGAGTTTTTACTCCCCATTGCATGCAAAGGCATTTTCGACGCACCTGGAGAGTAAATGACGCGGTGGCCTACACGGCGGCACACGGCAGTACGCCGCGGCATTTCCCCTGATTACTCCCGTTTTCATTGAGACGGAGAGTTTCTTTACTCCCAATTAACCACCTGGGGAAACGCCGTATGGAGACCGCAAAAATGCCCATTGAGTTCGATTTGAGTTTCACGGGCCCCGAAACGGCCTCGTTTCGTCCTCGGGGACAAAAACCGCGCGTCTACTCACTTGGGATGAATCCTTACTCCCGTTCCTCCGAATACAGCCCCGTGCCTTGCCGTCTTGAAACACGGGGAGTAAATGTCGAAATCGCAGGTGAAAGGGAGTAAAAAGGCAAAGAAAAAGCCTCCGTCCCAACGCGGGAACGGAGGCTTGATTATCGTATTTACTCACCGTCATCGCTGGCGGCTTTGCCGTGACTCTCGTACGAAACGAAACTCAGCAGCACAGTGCGGCACTCAAAAGAGCAGGTCAGAACCCTGTCAGCCTACTCCCACTCAATAGTGGCGGGCGGCTTGGAGGTGCAATCCAGCACGACGCGATTGATCTGGCGGCACTCGTTGGTGATGCGCGTGGAAATCGTGGCCAGCACGTCATAAGGCACGCGAGACCAGTCAGCGGTCATGGCGTCTTCGGAAGACACCGGACGCAGCACGATGGGGGAGCCATATGTACGCTCGTCTCCCTGCACGCCGACGGAATGGACATCGGCCAGCAGCACGACCGGGCACTGCCAGATGTCACGGTCAAGGCCGGCCTTGGAAAGCTCCTCACGGGCGATGGCATCGGCTTCACGCAGCAGATCAAGACGTTCCTTGGTGATTTCGCCGATGATACGGATACCCAAGCCGGGGCCTGGGAAGGGCTGACGCCATACGATTTCGTCGGGCAGACCAAGTTCGGTGCCGATGGCACGCACCTCATCCTTGAACAGGGTGCGTAGCGGCTCGATGAGCTGGAACTTGATGTCCTTGGGCAGGCCGCCGACATTGTGGTGAGACTTGATGTTGGCCGCGCCGTCGCCACCGCCGGATTCAACGACATCCGGGTAGAGCGTGCCCTGCACGAGGAACTTGACTTCCTTGCCGCGGGCGCCGGCCTCTTCGAGTACCTGACGCTGGGCCTTTTCAAACGTGCGAATGAACTTCTCGCCGATGATCTTGCGCTTACGTTCCGGCTCGGAGACGCCCTTCAGCGCCTTGAGGAAGTCATCGGCCGCGTCCACGGTGATGAGTTTGATACCGGTGGCGGCCACGAAGTCATGCTTGACCTGCTCGACCTCGCCCTTGCGCAGCAGACCGTGATCCACGAACACGCAGGTGAGTTGGTCTCCAATGGCCTTGTGTACCAGAGCGGCAGCCACGGCAGAATCCACACCACCAGACAGGCCGCAGATTACTTCGGCATCGCCGACCTTCTCGCGGATTTTCTTGACCTGGTCCTCAATAATGGAGGAGGCATCCCAATCGTTGGGCAACGCGGCGCAGCGGTGCAGGAAGTTCTCGATGAGCTTCTGGCCGAGCGGCGAATGCTTGACTTCCGGATGCCACTGCACGCCATACAGCTTGCGGGACTCATCGGCCATGGCGGCAACAGGTGCGCCTTCGGTATGCGCGAGCACCGTGAAGCCTGCCGGAGCCTGCTCAACGGCCACGCCATGGCTCATCCACGTGGTCTGCTCGGCGGGGGAGTCGGCAAGAATGCCCTCGGCATCATCAATCGCGGCCTCGGTCTTGCCGTATTCGCCCAGGGCGGCCTTATCCACCTTGCCGCCGAGCTCGTAGGCCATGACCTGGAAGCCGTAGCAGATGCCGAGCACCGGAACACCGGACTCGAATACCTTAGTATCTATGGTCGGAGCACCGGGCTCGAATACGGAGGCCGGGCCACCGGACAGAATAATCGCCTTCGGATCCTTGGCCAGGATCTCGTCAACGGGCATGGAATGAGGGACCAGTTCAGAGTAGACGCCGGCCTCGCGTACGCGGCGGGCGATGAGCTGGGCGTACTGGGCGCCGAAGTCGACGACAAGCACAGGACCGTTTGCCATTGATTTTCCCCTAACGTTTAATGGGATTCACCGTGGGTTGAACATCAACGATTATCACCGGTCAATACGACAAGCCCGACACGCGATGGCTCTGTGCGGAAAACGAACAAATTTCTGGTCTTCACAGGAACAACACGCCGGTTTCGAACATGGCAAATCGAACGTACGACAATGGCATGAACAATAGGTTTTCCGCTTATTCTCGCCCATTTGCGCATTTCTGACATGTAAACCGAATGCTCACAAACCAATGGTTGAATCGCACAAATATTGAAATTTCCGGCACAATTTCGAACACACCCGCAAGAAATCGTTCAAAAGTCGTGTTGTCCTCGTACCATGACGATTGATTGGGAACGGGAATCCTTGGCGCCGCAAGGAACCAAGGCCCGCGACCTAACGGAAATAATCAATCGCACGATCACGTGCAGGAGTACAGGAGTACACATGACGAGTCCTGTTATTGGCACCCCTTGGAAGAAGCTCAACGCTCCGGTTTCCGAGGAGTCCCTCGAAGGCGTTGACAAGTACTGGCGCGTTGCCAACTACCTTTCCATCGGCCAGATTTATCTGCGTTCCAACCCGCTGATGAAGGCTCCCTTCACCCGCGAAGATGTGAAGCACCGTCTGGTCGGCCACTGGGGCACTACCCCTGGCCTGAACTTCCTCATCGGCCACATCAACCGCTTCATCGCTGACCACGGCCAGAACACCGTGATCATCATGGGCCCGGGCCACGGTGGCCCGGCTGGTACCTCCCAGTCCTACCTGGACGGCACCTATACCGAGACCTTCCCGAAGATCACCAAGGATGAGGCTGGTCTGCAGAAGTTCTTCCGTCAGTTCTCCTACCCGGGCGGTATCCCGTCCCACTTCGCTCCGGAGACCCCGGGCTCCATCCACGAGGGTGGTGAGCTGGGCTACGCTCTGTCTCACGCTTACGGCGCCATCATGGACAACCCGAGCCTGTTCGTCCCGGCCATCGTCGGCGACGGCGAAGCTGAGACCGGCCCGCTGGCTACCGGCTGGCAGTCCAACAAGCTCGTGAACCCGCGCACCGACGGTATCGTGCTGCCGATCCTGCACCTCAACGGCTACAAGATCGCCAACCCGACCATCCTGTCCCGCATCTCCGACGAAGAGCTCCACGAGTTCTTCCACGGCATGGGTTACGAGCCCTACGAGTTCGTCGCTGGCTTCGACGATGAAGATCACATGTCCATCCACCGCCGCTTCGCCGAGCTGTGGGAGACCATCTGGGACGAGATCTGCGACATCAAGGCCGCCGCTCAGACCGACAACGTGCACCGTCCGTTCTACCCGATGCTGATCTTCCGCACCCCGAAGGGTTGGACCTGCCCGAAGTACATCGACGGCAAGAAGACCGAGGGCTCCTGGCGCGCTCACCAGGTGCCGCTGGCTTCCGCCCGCGACACCGAGGCCCACTTCGAGGTCCTCAAGAACTGGCTCGAGTCCTACAAGCCGGAAGAGCTGTTCGACGCCAACGGCGCCGTCAAGGACGACGTCCTTGCCTTCATGCCGAAGGGTGAGCTGCGTATCGGTGCCAACCCGAACGCCAACGGTGGTGTGATTCGCGACGACCTGAAGCTGCCGAACCTCGAGGACTACGAGGTCAAGGAAGTGGCTGAGTACGGCCACGGCTGGGGCCAGCTCGAGGCCACCCGTACCCTGGGTGCCTACACTCGCGACATCATCAAGAACAACCCGCGCGACTTCCGTATCTTCGGACCGGACGAGACCGCTTCCAACCGCCTGCAGGCTTCCTACGAGGTCACCAACAAGCAGTGGGATGCTGGCTACATCTCCGATGAGGTCGACGAGCACATGCACGTCTCCGGCCAGGTCGTCGAGCAGCTGTCCGAGCACCAGATGGAAGGCTTCCTCGAGGCCTACCTGCTGACCGGTCGTCACGGTATCTGGAGCTCCTACGAGTCCTTCGTCCACGTGATCGACTCCATGCTCAACCAGCACGCCAAGTGGCTTGAGGCTACCGTCCGCGAGATTCCGTGGCGCAAGCCGATTGCCTCCATGAACCTGCTGGTCTCCTCCCACGTTTGGCGTCAGGACCACAACGGCTTCTCCCACCAGGACCCGGGTGTCACCTCCGTCCTGCTGAACAAGTGCTTCCACAACGATCACGTCATCGGCATCTACTTCGCCACCGATGCGAACATGCTGCTGGCCATCGCCGAGAAGTGCTACAAGTCCACCAACAAGATCAACGCCATCATCGCCGGCAAGCAGCCCGCTGCCACCTGGCTGACCCTGGACGAGGCTCGTGCCGAGCTCGCCAAGGGTGCCGCCGCTTGGGATTGGGCTTCCACCGCCAAGAACAACGATGAGGCCGAGGTCGTGCTCGCCGCCGCTGGCGACGTCCCGACCCAGGAGATCATGGCTGCTTCTGACAAGCTGAAGGAACTGGGCGTCAAGTTCAAGGTTGTGAACGTTGCCGACCTGCTCTCCCTGCAGTCTGCCAAGGAGAACGACGAGGCTCTGAGCGACGAGGAGTTCGCTGACATCTTCACCGCCGACAAGCCGGTGCTGTTCGCATACCACTCCTACGCTCACGACGTGCGCGGTCTGATCTACGATCGTCCGAACCACGACAACTTCAACGTCCACGGCTACGAGGAGGAGGGCTCCACCACCACCCCGTACGACATGGTTCGTGTCAACCGCATCGACCGCTACGAGCTGACCGCCGAGGCTCTGCGCATGATCGACGCCGACAAGTACGCCGACAAGATCGACGAGCTCGAGAAGTTCCGTGACGAGGCCTTCCAGTTCGCCGTCGACAAGGGCTACGACCACCCGGACTACACCGACTGGGTGTACTCCGGCGTGAACACCGACAAGAAGGGCGCCGTCACCGCCACTGCCGCCACCGCTGGCGACAACGAGTGATGACACCACTTCGGTGTTGTTAGTTCGCTAACACGAAGGGCTCGGGATTCGTCCCGGGCCCTTTTCGTTTCCCCGATTACCGGGGCTTCCCACCCGACATCCGGGCAACCGTCTATTGTGTTGAAGTGTTCTGAACACTGAAGATTACTTCAAGACATTCCAATCGAAGGGAATACGTCAGTTATGGCATTATCCGCAGCCATCGTTCTCGCTGCCGGTGAAGGCACCCGTATGCGTTCCAACAAGCCCAAAGTCCTGCACACCTTTGCGGGCAAGACCTTCCTCAACAGGGTCATGAATTCGGTCTCCGCGCTGAACCCCGGCACTCTTGCAGTAGTGGTGCACTTCCAAGCCGAGCGTGTCAGCGAAGCAGCCCGATCCTACGACGAGCACGTCACCATCGTGAACCAGGACGATATCCCCGGAACCGGCCGTGCCGTGCAGTGCGCGATGGCCCAGCTCGCCGCCCAGTCCGAACTTGACGGCCCGGTGCTAATCGCCGCCTCGGACATGCCGCTGCTGGATAGTGAGACGCTGCGCAAACTGGTCGAATTCCACACCGCATCCGGAAACGGCGCCACCGTGCTCACCACCATGCTTGATGATCCGACCGGCTACGGCCGCATCATCCGTGACCGTGAGGGCAACGTGCTGCGCATCGTCGAGCAGAAAGACGCCAACCGCAGCGAACTGGCCGTGCAGGAAGTGAACACCTCCGTCTATGTGTTCGAGGCCTCCGTGCTGGTCGAGGCCATCGCCGGCCTCAAATCCAATAACGCCCAAGGCGAGTTCTATCTGACCGACGCGTTGGAGACCGCCAAGTCCGCAGGCAAGGTCGGCGCATTCGCCGCGCCAGATCCGCTCACCGTGGAAGGTGTGAACGACCGCGTGCAGCTTGCCGCGCTGTCCAAAGCCTATAACCGCCGCATCTGCGAACGCTGGATGCGCGATGGCGTGACCATTCTCGACCCGGAGACCACGTGGATTGAAGACGACGTGGAAATCGGTCGTGACGCCACCATCCTCCCCGGCTCCTTCCTGCAGGGCCACACGGTCATCGGACAGGAAGCTACAGTCGGCCCGTACGCCACATTGATCGATGCGACGGTCGATGACGGTGCCGTGGTCGAGCGTTCCCGTGTGCAGGAATCCCACATCGGCGCGCGCACGAACATCGGACCGTGGACCTACCTGCGTCCGGGCAACGAATTCGGCGAGGACGCCAAGGCCGGTGCATTCGTCGAGATGAAGAAGGCTCACATCGGTAACGGCACCAAGGTGCCGCACCTGAGCTATGTGGGAGACGCCCAGCTTGGCGACCACACGAACGTTGGCGGCGGCACCATCACCGCCAACTATGACGGCGTGCACAAGAACCGTACCAAGATCGGCTCCGATTGCCACATCGGTGCAGGCAACCTGCTGGTGGCCCCGGTCGAAGTCGGCAATAATGTGACCTCCGGCGCCGGTTCCGTGATCCGTCACGCTGTTCCCGACGATACGATGGTCTACTCCGAAAACACGCAGCATAACGTCGAGGGCTGGAAGCCCGCTTGGGAGCGCTGAATCATGCCCGCAGTACAGGATTCCATCAACGCCATCCGCGTGGCCGCCGAGGCGGCAGACCGTATCAAAGCCACTGATATCGTGGCTTTCGACGTTGCCGACCTGCTTGGCATCACCGACATCATGATGATTGCCGGTGCCTCGAACGAGCGTCAGGTGCTGGCCGTGGCCGAGGAAATCGAGAAGGATCTCTTCCTCAAGTGCGATGGCCGTCAGCCGCGTTCGCGCGAAGGTCTGACCGAGGGGCAGTGGGTATTGCTGGACTATGGCGACTTCGTGATTCACGTCATGCATGATGAAGCCCGTGAATTCTACGGTCTTGAGCGTTTGTGGAAGGATTGCGAGAGCATCGATCTTCAGCTCGGGCATCCTGAAAGCGTGGCGGCATGACGGCTCAGCATGTTCGTTCCATATTCTTGGTTCGGCACGGACGTACGTCGTATAACGCGGCCCATAAGTTGCAAGG
>CXRD01000072.1_pt1 | contig 9402 bp, 8 predicted proteins | sample 591681 | NCBI WGS metagenome assembly CXRD01 (sample SAMEA3491311, study PRJEB9169) | human gut metagenome | biome: ENVO:mammalia-associated habitat; material: ENVO:feces | place: Bangladesh | collected 2010-04-07
GTACAGGTCGGACTTGCCCGGCCAGACCGTGCCGATCACGCGATTGTCGCCGTCAAGCTGGTGGAACCATGATCCGCCTTCGTGGTCGATGACGTGCTCGTCGACGTAGCGGGCGAACGTGGCGTACCAGTTGGCGTATCGTTCCTCGCCGGTGGCGGCGTGCAACGTGGCGGCGGTGTTCAACGATTCGGCGGCCGTCCAATGCATGCGGTCGGTGACCACCGGTGTGCCGTTCCAGTCGGTCGTATAGACGACCCCCTCCGCGCCGTCCGCGTTCCACGCATCGTCCACCGCTCGCGCAAACAGGTGCTCGGCGGCGTCGATGTAGGGCCGCGCGCCGTCTCGGTTGGCGAAGGAGCTCAGCGCCCACTGCACGATGAGGCGCGCCCATTCGATGCCATGGCCCGGCGTGGCGCCATACGGTTTGAACTGGTCGTCCTTCTTGTCGGCGTTGCATTCGAGGTCCAACGACCAGTCGGATTTGAAATGCTCGGGGATACGCCACCGGTTGTGTGCCGCCCATTCGATGACGTGGTCGATGATGCGGCCGGCGCGGACGCGATAGGTGTTGTTCCCGGTGGCGTCGGCCACGGCCAGGAACGCCTCGGTGGTATGCATGTTGGCGTTCAGGCCCCGATAGGGGTCGAGTGCGGTGAATGCCGTGTCCCAGGTGTCGACGGCCAGGCCGATCTCGTCGTCCCAGAAATGCTCGTCATATGTGGTGAGCGCCTCGTCGAGCAGTTCCTTGGCGCCGGGCCGTCCGGCCAGCAGGGCGGAGGACGCGGCGAGAATCACGAAGGCATGCGCATAGCAGACCTTGCCCGGAGCATGGGTGCCGTCCGCGAACACCTGCGGATACCAGCCGCCGTGCTCGTCGTCATGCAGAATGCCGGTCAATCCCTTGAGCGCCGCGTCGGCCAGCTCGCCCGCACCCGGGTATCCGAGCATGGCGCCAATCGAATACACATGGGCCATACGGCTGGTGATCCACGTTTCGACGCCGTGTGAGGGGTCGAGGGTGCCGTCGGCGTTCAGCCAGCCGGAACCGCCATCCGGCGCTGGGAAGCCTTTGCCGAACTTCAGCAGCTCGTAGGTTTCGGAAGCCATGAAAATGCGGTTGGCTTCGGTGCCGAGCGTATAACGTGGGTTATTGGTCATAATGATTGTTCCTTTCCTTAATGAGAACATGCGGTGGGTGCGCAATGAGCATGCGGCGGGCACGTCTTAGTGCTTCACGTGAATGTCGAAATAGTCCATGACCAGTTCGCAGAACATCATATTCGACCAGCTGAACCATTCGCGCGTGTACTTGGTTGGATCATCCACGTCGATGCCTTCGTGCATGAGATGCGTACCGGCGTCGGTGGCCACGAGACGGTCGAGAATATGCGCCTTGAAATCCTTGCTGTCGCTGGTCATCGCCTCGATGGACAGCGCGATGGGCCACACATATCGTGGCGGCGTATGCGGCGAGCCGATGCCCTTGAGGTACTCGCCCTCGTAATAGTACGGGTTTTCGTCGCTGAGCAGCGTGCGTCGGGTTGCCAGATAGGTCGGATCGTCCGGTGCGCAGTACCCCAAGTAAGGGGCCGCCATCAAGGAGGGCACATTGCTGTCGTCCATGATATTGACGTGTCCCAGACCGTCGGTTTCGAACGCGTAGATTGTCTCTCCGTTGCGGTTCGTCGTCTTGGCGTGGGCTTCGATGCCTTCGGTGATGGTGCGGCGCAGCTTGCCGGCGCGTGCGGCGATATCGGCGTCATGCAGAATCTCCCCGCCGAAGATGCGTTCCAGATAGCCCATCACCACTGCGGCGAACATGTTCGAGGGCACCAGATAGTGGTAGGTGCAGGCGTCGTCGCTGGGGCGGAAGCCGGACCAGGTCATGCCGGTGTACGCCACCGGCAACCCCTTGCCATCGTTGCTCAACGATTCGGTGGGAATGTCCGTGTCGCGGATGAAGAAATACGGGGAGTTCTCGTGATGCTGTTCGGTCTCGAAGACGTCAAGAATCTTCTTGACGCCGGCAATGAATTCGTCATTGAAATGATCGGTGTTGCCGGTGTTCGCATACAGCATCCAAGCCAGCTGAATGGGGTAGCACAGCGAGTCCACCTCGTACTTGCGCTCCCAAAGCCAGGGACTGGAGAAGTCGGACTGATCATCCTTGTCCCAGGAAGCGCCGTTCGGCTCCTCGTTGAAGGCGTTCGCATACGGGTCGATGGTGATGTAGCGGAACTGCTGCCGCACCAGACCGGCGATCAGGCTCGCAATGTCGCCGTCTTCGGCGGCAAGGGCCAGATACGGGCGCAATTGGGCGGTCGAATCACGCAGCCACATGGCCGGGATATCGCCGGTGAGCAGGAATGTGGTGCCGTCGTCATGCCGTTTGACCGTGGTGGTCAGGGTGTTGGCAAAGCATGCGTTGAAGTTCTCGGCCCAGGCGGCGTGTTCGGTGCCGCACAGGTCCGTGATGTGCTGCATGAAATCCGAGACCGACTTCGGTATCGCGGTGGTCGTCATAATTCAACTTCTTTGTTTGAGGGATATACATATCAAGGGAACAGCATTATTCTAAACCGCTTTAGTTGAAGACACGCGAAAGGATGTGAAGAGCGTGGTTCTGAGTGCACCAGGAGACGATGCTTTCGTCTGCGTCCTTGCAGGCGACGACGCATCCCCATTTTCGTCTTTTCCTGTCTCCATTGGACATCGGTTGTTTTGTCTTTCTCTTCTTCTTGAAAAACCATTGGAAGAAAGAGTAATTGCCTACGCCGGTGATTTTGAATAAGGAGCTATCCTTCGGCCGCGGGGATTCTATCTTTCGGGAAAATCGGGATTGTTCAGGGCTCTTGGAGTGGTTTTGACTGGAATTTCAACGATCTTCAGTGATCTGTTTCCTGATGTCACATCCCAAAGAAGAAGCATCATGCGCATGTCACCTTCGCAGGTGCGCATGATAACTGTAGTCATACGTCCAAGTTGCGCATTGCCCCACATCATTCGCCTATGACGTCGATATCAGTGCCGGCGCTGCTGCTTGTGCTCGAGCTGGAGGATTTGGAATTGGAACTGCCGGTGCTGTTGCCGGACGAACTGTTGGAGCCTGTCGAACTGTTGCCGGAACCCGTTGAGCTGGAACCGGTAGTGCCCGAATTCGTTGAAGACCCCGATCCGTGGGAGGCATCTGAGCCGGTCGAGTTCGAGCCAGAGTTTCCGCCGGTTCCTGAATTGATGTTGCCGTTGGTCTCCGTGCCGCTGTTGGTGCCGGATTCGGTATTCGTGCTGCCGGAGCCAGTACCGGTGGAGCCGGACGAATCGGTGGAACCAGACGAACTATCGGAGTTGGACGACCCTGAGGGAGCGGAGTCGTTCTCGGTCGTGGTGCCGTTGCTCTTCGGCGTATTGGTGTTGTCCGTTGGCGTGTGCTGGTCGGGAGTCGATGGGGACTCGGTCTGCTCGGGCGAAGGCGTGGTGACTGTGGGGGAGATCCAGTTTCGCACCACACTGTCCGTGCCGTTGCCTTGGGTGATGAGCAGCACGATGCCGGCTGTTACGGCAACGGCCAACAGGCCGGATACCACGGTTACGATAACAGCTGTGCGCTTGGGATTGCGGCGTGATGCGCGCAGTTCCTTGACGGAATACGTGTGGCGCGAACGCTGTGCAGTCGGGCGAGAAACAATCTCGCGAGGTGTGCGACGGCCTGCAGCTGGTGCGGAGGCGGTGCTGAGGGTGGTGGTCGCTTCACGTGCAGCGGGTGTGGAAGCGGTGCCGAGGCTGGTAGTAGTTTCACCTGCCGCGGCTGCAGCAACCATGGTGTTTTCGGGATTTTCGCTGGCTGCCGCTTCGACCCGCGTGGGTTGCTCGATATCGTCGTTCTGTTGGGCATCCGCCGCATCGCCGGAGGCTGCAGGAAGTTCTGTTTCGGATGCGGGTGAGGAATCATTGCTACCGGCATCCGATTCGCCGTGCTCGGCGGCGTCATCATCCGTGGAGCCCACGCTCTGAAGCTTTTCCCCAGAAGCCTGCAACACGTTTTGGTAGATGTTGGTGGCGACTGCGGACACGATGTAGCTGGCCGCGGCGCCAATCACCGAACCTGCGATGCCGATTTTCGACGCCAACAGGAATGAGGTGACGGCAGCAAGGGCTCCGGCCACGATCGAGGAAATGGAAAGACCTTCGAAAAACTTCTTCACGCATACGACGGTAGATGTCTGTGCTTGAAGGTTGCTGAAGGCCCTCTGAAAGTGACGAAATGCTTACAAGTGCCCTGCAAAACCTTCACATAGAGCCTATACGCGTTGCGTATTGTGACGCTATATGGCCGGTTTCGTCATAGGCTCAACCGGCACAACACGATTGAACGACTATGCCCACACGAAGCTATCGGTGCCGGCCGCCAATTCGAAATGCAGCTTGGCGATACCCAGTCCGATTTCCGGCTGTACGCCTTCCAATGCTTCGGCCCTTACCGTGCGGCCGTCCGCGAGCAGCGTGAAACGGAACGGCTGCTTGCCCAACGCGCTGGGCGCGAGCATCGAAGCCTCAACGCCCCGCTTGAACCAGTCGGGTGCATTCGCGTAATCGCCGGTTTCTACGGCTCCCAGTTCCTTAGCCGGTTTGCTGCGATGCGGCCGGCCGGGGCGGTTGCCATGCCCGAGCGCAATGGCGGCGGGCATACGTTCCCCTTCGGCGAGCGTCCACGCGCCGTCATGATCAGCGGTCTCATGCAGTACCACCCATGAGGTGTCGAGTCCAAGAGAGACGGCAGTCAATGCCAGCAATTGCCCGGCATGCCCGACCTTCTCGTCCAGTATGGCCTCATTGCTAGGCGAGTCAGTACCAATCAGCGCAATAAGATTGTGGACATTCTTGAACCGGCCATAGTGGGTCGGGCAGCCCCCGAATGCGTCATCGACATCATGGATGAGTTGAATATCGAGTCCTTGCTTGGCGTTGGCGGCGGCAATGGCCTCATCAAGAGTATTCACCTGTTCCGCGGTGAGCGGTTCATCGTTGTAATCGCGCACGGCATGGCGTTTCTGCATGGACTCAAGCAGATTCATGCTGATTTCCTCCTCATGATGACGGCGACACAACACGCCGCAAACGTCACCATGATAGTGACGGCATTGGGCAATTAGTTACGGTGCAGCGAATATTTGGTCGGTTTGATGACCGACATCAGCACGGCGGCGAAAATCAGCGCAAAACCGACCAACGAACTCCACAGGATGCGTTCGCCCCAGAACAGTGCGGAGAACGATACGGCAAACAGGCTCTCCGTGCACATGATGATTGACGCTTGCGATGCCGGCACGTGGGCCAGGCCGATATTTTGCATGATTTGCGCGCTCATCGTGGCACCAAGGAACAGATACAACACGCTGGCCACCACCGGAGGTGCCAGCCATCCTGCATCAGGCGCGGGTTCGGTGGCCAACGCGCCGATAAAGAACAGGATTCCGGCCACGCTAAATTGCACGAAGGTGACGGCAATCGGATCAAAACGCTTGGTATAGACGCCCAGGCAGGTCAGGTTGAAGGAGAAAATAACCGCCGTGGCGATGGTAAGCCAGTCGCCGGAACTCAAGGAGAGCGAGCCTCCCGGCTTCAACGACACGAAACCAACGCCGGTCAGGCAGATTACGCCGGCGACCAGATTGATGGCTCTCGGCTTGGTTTTGGAGATAATCCATGTGGCGAACGGGGTAATGACGCAATAGGCAGCCGTCAGAAAAGCGCTGCGACCCGGTTCTATGGTCTGCAATCCAATGGTCTGCGTGATCATCGTGCCCCAATAGGTCAGCCCGACCACCAGCGCCGGCACGATGATCTTTGGCGTCAGGTACGGCACGATGTGCTTGTGGAATAAAGCCAGCATGCACATGCAGGCGCCGAACATGCGAAGGGCCATCAGCCATTGCGCCGGGATCGCCGTCATGGCGAATTTGGCGAGCAGATAGCTGCCTCCCCACAGCGCAGCGCAGGCCAGCAACATCAGACGGGCGAGATTCGGCGGAAAACTACGTGACCAACGACTACGCAGCCGGTTGCAGCGCTCGACCAAACCCATCACACACTCACCTTAGAAAAACGGAAAACTTGTGGCTCTCTCGGCTTTCAGATTACGGGAACTACCAGTCAAAAAAGAGGATTCTGCGAGCCTTGCGCTCCGGCGGTGAACGGCGAATGAAAGCAGTGCGAAGGTGAGGTTACTCACAGCGAACATCCGTGCCGGCAGCGAAGAAAACCACTATCCTTAAGAGTGGAACAACACGTCGTACTCATACCCATGAAAGGATTCGACATGGCAGTCATCACTCCGGAAATCAAGGAATTCATCCAGAACAACCTCGGCTGGATCACCACCATCTCCAAGGACGGCGAACTGGATCTCGGCCCGAAGATGTCCCTGTTCGTGCTGGACGACACCCACATTGCCTACCACGAGCGCACCGCTGGCCAGCACTACGAGAACCTCAAGAACGGCTCCCCGCTGGTCATCGCCTTCGCCAACCTCGAGAAGAAGCAGGGCTACCGCTTCCGTGGCAACGTGGTGCTGCACGTTGACGACGATATCTACAACGAGCAGGTCAAGGTCGCCGAAGAAAAGGGCACCAAGAAGCCGGCCGTGATTCCGGTGCTCGAAGTCACCGAAATTCAGAACCTGGCTTCCGGTCCGACCGCCGGCAAGACCATCGCCAAGGACTGATTGGTTCCTTCCGCTGGGGCAGACTACACCTGTTCTCTCTCAGTCTCGCTTCGCGAGCTAGCTCCCTCATCAGAGGGAGCTTTATTGTTTCTGGGTGCGTAGGACGAGGTGCCGGCCTTGCGCATCCGTGGTGGCAAACAGATAGGTGTGGCCGCCGTCCTTGAGTTTGAGTTTGTTGCGCAATTGCGTCACGGAAAGCGGGAAGTTGCGCACGGCGATATTCGCATGCGTAAGTCCGGCCAAAGCCTGCTTCAGCTCCCGTTTGTTCATCGTGGCGATTGATTCGATGGCGAACGATCGTCCGGGGAATCCATCAACGGGTTTTGCTGATACGAAGAGATGACTGTTCGGTCCAATCGGGTGAACGTCGAATCGTTGGCTGATCACAGCGAAACAACCGGCCTTCATGATGGAGGCATTGGGCTCGTAAAGATACTGCCAACGGTCGGCTCCGATAGCACCTGTGCGAGTGCCGGCCAATGGCTCTTCGCCATCACTGCTGGCATGCGCAATACCGTCGGCATCCTCGGTACTACCATGGTTCGCCTCATATTCCAATATTTGCTCATCGTTGACGCATACCACGCGAGGCGCCGCGCAGCGTTCGCGCTCCAGCACGAGCAGCAGTTCCTTGCATTCGTTGCCGGTGGAGATGATATGCACCTCGTGCACCGCGCCCGCAAAATCATTGACGGTCTTATGCCAATCAAGCATGGGGGAGAGCTTGACCATGACGAGGGGAGCCTTGACAAGCAACAAGTCCTGCAAGGCCAGTACATCAGGCGTGCAGTCGGCAATCGCATACGTGCGTGAGCCGTGATCGTCACGGCGCGCCGGATCTAGAAAAATCATGGAAACCGGGGCAAGCTGCCTCAACACCGCCGTGGAATCGTCATTGATGACCTCGGCGTGAGCAAGCGCAAGCAGCGGAAAATTATGACGGGCGATATCGCAAAGATTGGATTGCCGCTCCACATAGGTGGCATGGTCGAACACCCGAGCCATATACGAGAAATCAACGCCGAACCCACCGGTAAGGTCAACCAGAGAAGTCGAGTCGGATGCATCAGCATCAGCGAGCTGGTTTTCCAGCAAATGTTGGGCGAGCCGAGCCTTGTACTGGGCAGTGAACTGTGAAGAACACTGTTCCATAGGCACTTGCGGAGGGAAAATCAGGCCATCGCAAGCCGCCCAATCAGGCAATTTCACCGAAGCGCGTTGCCAGCCAGCTATTTGCTCCAAGGCAAACGACAGATCAATGCCATCGCCACGTTTGGCATGCAAAGCCACATCGCGCACATCCTCACAGCGATGCTTGGCGATAAACGCCCAGGTCGACTCAGAAATCTCCATGCGGCCATTCTAGGGGTCATGGTGAGATGAATACGTCAGACATCCGCAACAAACGAGGTGACAGGCCAATGATTGATGAAGTGATGATGCTGCGCCACGGCCGCACCCAATACAATCTCGAACATCGTTTGCAAGGCCAAATCGATGTGCCGCTCGACATCGTAGGCCAATGGCAGGTCGACCAAACCGGATTCGCGCTCGCCTCACGCTATTACTGGGCCAAGGTAAACCGTCTGGCCTCTCATCCCGAAGCCATCGCGCAGCCCGGACCGGATGCCGCGGAACGTACCGATATTCACCAATATGAGGAAGCTCCGGCAGCCGGCCGGCGCATGGTGGTATTGACCAGCGATCTGTTTCGCGCGCAGCAGACCGCTCACGCCTTTGCAGATGTGCTGGGATTGCCGGTGGTCTGCGATCGCCGTCTTCGCGAACGCAGCTTTGGTGAATGGGAAGGCCTGACCCGCGCTGAGATCAAAGCCGTGGCCGCTGAGGACTACGCCTCCTGGAAGCACCACACTGGCGGGGAAACCAAACACGGGGTGGAAAGTCGCGCCGAAGTCGGCAAGCGCGGAGCCGACGCAGTGCGCGCATTGGTCTGTGATTCGGCTTATGCGGATGACACGCCCACCACGCTTATGCTGGTCACTCATGGCTCATGGATTACCGCCACCATTGCCAATCTGCTTGATCTGGACCCTGACGGTATGAACGCGCTTGGTGCCATGCGCAACGCCTGTTGGTGCCGACTGAAAGTGCGTCACAGTGTCAATGGCCAATCGACGGAGCAGCCACTGTGGGAGCTGGAAGAATACAACAAGGCGCCCGCCATTGCCGATTGCGCAGACTGGGAGAACGGGCCCGCCGACCTGCGCGGACCGCACATGCCAGGCTGGCAGCCGATTGTGTGGTGAGCGGATACGTTAGTCGCCATATCCGCATGGCACAACCGCATATCGGTTGTTGGCGTGGGGACATGGAACACAGTATGAACGCGTTCGCCGCAAATTCAAACGGTAGGTTTAGACTATTCTCGGTTTGGAACCGTACAGCGATAGAACAGTAGGAAAGCGCGAAAGGCGGGTGAGACGACATGCTGAGAATCTTCAGCTCGATCAATGGCCAAGTGGAGCAGATCGAGAAACCGGAGAACGGCTCTTGGCTGTGTCTCAGTGAACCCACCGATGTGGAACTTGCCACCGTCGCCTCGCAAACCGGCATCGATCTGGCTGACCTGCGCGCCCCCCTGGATGACGAGGAACGTTCACGTGTGGATGTCGAAGACGAATACACGATGATCATCGTCGATATTCCCACCGTGGAAGAAC